>Ga0181566_10000087_pt1 | contig 59538 bp, 46 predicted proteins | sample 101ome_15_FD_133762 | JGI IMG/M metagenome (GOLD analysis project Ga0181566, IMG submission 133762) | Coastal salt marsh microbial communities from the Groves Creek Marsh, Skidaway Island, Georgia - 101402AT metaG (megahit assembly) | ecosystem: Environmental > Aquatic > Marine > Intertidal...
ACTTGCGCGCACAAGCCGCTGGCTAGCTTTGATTCCTCGATCGCCTTGTCTCGCTCGGTTTTCATGAGCTCGTACAATTTCGTCTTGAGCTCGAGCTCCTGTTGCAACACCTGCACGGTTTGATCGCTCTTTTGAAGCTCGTTCTCCTTACTCTCGAGCTCCAGCTCCTTAATCTCCAACTCCGAACGTAAATCTTGCAGTTCACGCATGCGACCGCGCCGATCAGTCTTCTTCCCATCCTCCGCCTTTTGCTCCTCCTTTGGCGGACGAGCGTCCACCGAGACGCTCGGCGCCGTCGCCGTCGCCGTCGTCGCCTCCTCCTCCACCACCACCACCACCGGTGCCCCGCGCGCGTCCTCCGAGACCTTTACCACGACCGCGTCGTCCGCGAGCGCGCGCTCCACACCACCGCCCGCCGTCGTCGCGCACAGCGCCACCGCGAGCGCCCCGACCAACGACCGACGCCACGCGCCTCCGAGCGCGCCCCCCGACGCCTCCCCCTCCTCGAGCGCGCGCGACCGCCGCGCACACATCGCGCTCGCGTCGTGTTCACCCCTCTCGAGCGCGCGCGCACCCTCGCGCGTGCGTCCACAGCGCGTCGATCGCCACGTCGATCGCCGCGTCAGCGAGGACGCGCCCGCGCGCCCGTGCGTCGCGCGCGACCCGCTCTCGCGTCTCGCGCGCGCCACCATCGACGCATCGCACATCGCCCACATGTTCCCCGCGCTCGCGGTGGGCGTCCTCGTCGTCGTCGCGCGCGCGCGTGTGCGGTTGAAACGCGCGTTTAAACGCGCGGTTTCCACGCGCTCGAGCGTCATCTCGCGACGACCGACAGACGGACCGACATGAGCGCGATGCGACGACGCGCGACGCACGAGCCCGGATTCGGGTACGCCGCGCCCGGACCGGCGCCCGGCGCGTACGCGCCGCCGCGCGGGGACGTCGGCCCGGGGGCGCAACCGCCGCGACCGGGGCCGGGACTCATGCCGTTCGACGACGGATTCGGGAAGAAGCGTCGACGCGGGGGTGCGTTCGCGTGTAATCCGTGGTATCTCGTCGCGGTGATCGGGACGATGTTCCTGTGGCTGACGTATTACAGTCGGAAGGAGGTGGTGAGCAAGAGACGCGTGCGCATGACGAGGGATGGGTTGGCGGGGGACTTGCGAGAGGCGCGCGCGCGCGTGCACACGCTGGAGAATGATTTGTTTTTAAAGAACAAGGCGTGGGAACAAGCGGTGAGAGAGAAGGATTCGGTGAATGCGGAGCTGGAGACGTCTAAGCACGAACTAGAAAAGTTGAAGTTGCAAGTGGCGGAGCACTCGGAAGAAATGAAAAAGAAGACGGAGGAGGTGGATAAGCACGTGAAGGCAAAGGCGTCGGCGCAGACAGATGGATGCCCGAAAGAACTCGAGGTGACGCAGCGAGAGATGGAGATTTGTCGACATAATCTCAAGCTCAAGGAACTGGAGCTCGAGAAGATGAAACACGAGGCAGAGTTCGCGAAGATGCACTTGAAGGAGCAAGTCGTCAGTGAGGACATCAAAGCCTTGGAGGAACAAATCGCGCGAGATGAGGCGGCCGAAGCGGACGCGGGGGGCGCGGCGAGCGACGCGCAGACGACGACGAGCGCGAGCGTGGACGGTAACAAGTGATTCTTTCGTTAGCTAAATTCGATCCGCTTTGAAATATTTTCTATGTCAAATCGACGACGCCTGTTCGTTTGTCGCCGTCGCCGTTCGTCTTTATAGACCCTCGAAGGGTCAAGAGCAAGCCGAAGTGATCGCTCGGCACGACGGGGAGCTCGATGATCTCAGCCTTGCCTCGATTACTCACGGTTTTGTGGTACGTCACGCCCGGGATGGGTTGCGTGCCCACCATTTCGATCGACTTCACGTCAAAGTGCTTGAGCTTGACGAACGCGCGGTCGAGTCTCTTTCGCAGGTACCCGCGTAACATGGCGTTTTTTCGAGCGTCGTACGTGTATCCGGGATCATTCGGATGCGTCTCGAGCCACGCATCTCGCCATTCCGGCAGTAGCGGCACGTCGACGTCTTTATCGTCCCAGTTCGTGTCCCCCATGAAAATCGCATTTTCGTGTTTATTGAGCCGCGAGAAACACTCAGCGATCTGCACGCGCCGCTCTTTCGCGCTCGTGCGATTGGCGTTGATGTACGACTCGAGGTGCGAACTCCCGACCGCGAACGTGCGCAGACTGCTCGGACACCGCATGTAACTCACGACGTCGAGGTACCGACCCATTTGTGAATTTCTAAATGGATACTGATCGCGCTTCACCGCCTCGCTTCGCACCGTGCGCTTGAAAAGCATCATGCTAAAGTATTCCTGTAACGGAGGCTTCGGCCCGACGACGTATCGTTCCCACCACGCCTGCGATCGCAACACGAACATCGCCTGCGGTGTCACCTCTTGCAGACACAACACGTGCGGGTCGCACTCTTCGATCACCTTTCCGAGCGCCTCTAAGCGCTCCACCGTCGCCACGTCGCCGAACCACACGTTATACGTCAACAATCGAATGTCTCCGCTCTCTTTGCCCGCGCGCGTCGCGGGAGCATCCACCTCGCCCGCGCGTTCCCGTTTCGCTCGCAGCGTCTCCGAGAGCGCCGCCGCCGACGCGGGCGCCCTCCCGTCCGTCGCCGCCGACGCGATGGCGCTCGCGCGCTCGTTCGCGCGCGCACGCTCGGCGTCTCGCTCCGACATCACCGGCGCGAGTCCACGGCGCTTCAAACGCTCGGCGTGCAACGCGGCGAGCCAACCGTTATCGGCGGGCGCCTCGGCTGTCCCGGGAACGTTCGAATCGCCCGCGCGCGTCGACGTCATTGTCTTCGCGCGTTTCGCATCGGGCGAGGACATCCGTCGCGCGCGAAGACGAGGTCGCGCGAGGGCGAGTCGCGCGCGACAGAGAATCGCGGACGTGGTCGACGAGGGGACGCGACGGAGTCGCGCTCTGCGGGCGCGTGCAGAACGACGACGGAAAGAAAAGTACAGGTAAAGAATACACGCGAGGACGATCGGGCGTCGTCACTCGGTCGAATCGGAATCATCGTTGAGAAGCGGTGCGGTCGTCTGCGTGTGTCGGAAATCGCCGGTGCGATCGCGTCGCTCGTTCGACGCTTCGTAGGCGTCCAGACACTCCTGGTCCGACGCGCGCCAATACGCGGGAAAGCACCAACACCACACCATCTCGCAAAAGCTTCCCTCGCGCTCCCAACACGGTTCGACGAATCCTTCGACCCAGCCTCGTCCGAGGGCGTACACGTACGCGCTCCCGAACGCGGCGTAGATCAGGATCGAGACGAGGACGACTATCAACGCCGCTCGAGCGCGTCTTCGTCCCGCGCCGCCCGGCGAAAACGTTCCCGGCGGTGGCGGCGGCATCGGCGGCGTCGGCGGCGTCGGCGGCGCGCGCGGCGGTTCCGGCGGCGTCGGCGGCGACGGCGCGCTCGGTCCGACGACGCCCAAGAAATCAACCTCCGCCACGGCGCGCGCCCCCGTGCACGGCAAAATCTTATTCCTACACTTCATCGTCACCGTGAACTCCGTCCATCGCTCATCCTTCGGCGCGCCCTCGAACTTGCACCGCTCGCTCGTCTCCTTCACTTCGCACCAATTTCCATCGTACCGCCGCGTGTACGCGACGTTTTGCGCCGTTAATCGCGTCGCGTACGAATCGCATCCAACCGCCGTGCACGACGCGTCGCCCCCGAACGTCGTCGGTCCGAGTTCGAGCGCGTCCTCGGACGCGTTGAACGCGACGGTGGTACCATCCGGCACGGTGGCGATGCCGGCGCGAATCGTGAACGTCTCGGCGCACGACGCGCCGGGAGAACAGACGATTCGACATGCCCAACTCGCGTGGCATCGCGTCGCGTCACCGAGCGTGGGCGCGCCTCCCGCGCACGCGTACTTCGGCGGCGCGCACGACGACGCGGTGAACGCGCGCGCGTCCGCGCGCGCGAGCACGCACGCGAGCGCGGTCGCGAAGAGCACGGTCGCGCGCGACGCCATGTTCGAGACAATTCGTCGCGCAACCAATGGCGTCGACGAGGGCGCTTCTCGCGTCGACGTCTCGACCGTCGCCGCCGACGTTGACGTCGACGGGCGGGAGGCGCGCGCGCGTCGCGCGTCTCCCGCGACCGACCGCTCGCGTCGCGTCGGCGTCGGCGTCGCGCGACGACGACGATAAAGGTGATGAGACGACGAAGAAAACTTTTTATGCGTACGACGAGGACGCGTGGCGCGCGTTCGAGCGCGCGTTCGGGACGACGCCGCGCGAACCGTGGTTCGGGCCTCTGCAACTCGCCATCGCGGTCGTCCTGGCGGGCATCGTCGACGCCGGGTGGAGCGGGGACTGGTCGAGGATCGGCGCGTTGACCAAGGGACAGGAGGCGAACGCGCGCGCGTTCATAGAGTTCGTGTGCGTCGCGCACGCGGTGGTGGCGCTCGCGGCGAGGGACGTGGCGATAAAACGAGGGAGGGACGGGACGTGGGCGTTCGCGAAGACGTTCGTCGTGGGGTTCATGGGGTTCGTGGACGCGTCCTTCGGCGGCGCGGACGAGACCGAGTGACGAGCGCGCGACGCGAGAGAGCGTCGTTCGCGACGGCGCCGCGCGCGTTCATGTAATGTAGATTTATTTATTTCGTTATTTTTTACGCGCGATCCAACGTCTCGTCCGACGGCGTCTCGTCGTCGCGTCCGGTTCGCGGGACGCGTCGAGCTCGAGCTCGAACCGTCCGGTCCCCACAGACGTCGTCGCGCGTCAGACCATGTCCGGTGAACTCGGTCCGTCGTCCGCGCCGTCGACCACCGCGCCGTCGACCACCGCGCCGAACGCACCGCCGACGGTGGTGACGACGGAACTCATTCAAAAGTATTTGGATGAGAATCAACAACTGATCCTCGCCATCCTCGAGAACCAAAACGTGGGCAAGCTCACCGAGTGCGCCAAGTACCAGACGAAACTGCAGGAGAACTTGATGTATCTCGCCGCGATCGCGGACGCGCAACCGGCCAAGGCTGGGGAGAGCGAATAGCGCGAGACGGACGCGTTTTGTAATTGAAAAGGGTAGATGGATTGTAGTCATCCGACGGCGTGAGGCTAAAACAACGGGACGTTACAAGATGTTTTTAAAGCGTCGGGGCGGTGTTGACGAGGCTCAATCCGCGTGTTTTGAGCATCTTGCCGAGAGCGTTATACAGCTCGATGGCGTGCTCGTCACTGACGAGCTCAATCTTGGTGAGGAGCATGCCGAGCGTCAGCGAGCCGCCCACGTGCTTGACGAAATTGGACAGGTAGAGCGAAGAAAAGCACGAGTTGATGACTTGGCAATCCATGCGATCGGTGATGCCACCGTGTCCGGGGATCGTCGCCGCGAAGTCTTTGATCTTGAACGCGCGCTTGAATCCAGAGGCGAAGAAGCCGCCGAAAGGGGCCACCGCGCTGGCGAAGGTGGCGAAGGCGAGCGAGTGCACCATAAACATCGAACACCGCACGGTGGAGATGCCGGTGATCTTCGTGAAGATGGGGCCGGCGATGCCACCGAGGAACATCGAGATCGGTTTGTTGGAAACGATGAACGGCTCGGCGGGGGCGCACACGTGACGCGAGAAGACGCCTCGGAAGTACACCTCTCCGCTCGGCGGACACGTAAAGTAACTAAACTGTTGCAGATATGCGGCGAAGAGCGGCGCCACGATGAGCGTGGAGAAGAAGGCGCCGATGAACCCTTCCCACGTTTTGTTGGGCGAGATCTTGATCAACTGCGTCTTACCGAAGAGCTTTCCGCAAATGTACGCCATGATGTCGTTGACGATGACCATGAAGAGCGGAAACACGAACCAAATCATACCCTCGAGTATGTTGGACACGTTAAAGTATCCGGTCGTCGTCGTCGCGGCGATGATCATGTGCGTCCACGCAAACTGCGCGAACTGATACGCGTACCTACCCTTGCGAAGCGTCAACACGAAATACACGATGCCCCCGAGATAGGCACAATAGCTCAAAAACGTGTGATGCATCAACAACCACGACGTCGGGCTGACCTCCGCCCCGTTCAACAGCAACTCGTTCCACTCCTTGGCGCTCATGAAACCGAGCCACATATACTTGACGATTCTTCCGTACACCGCGAACGAGAGAGTCCAAAACCAGTACCATCGCAGCGTCATCGTCTTTTTTCGCAGCGCCGCCGTCTCTTCCCCCGGCACGCTCTCCTCCTCGTGCGAGTTCGCCACGAACATGAACAATTCCTTCGCCATCAGAAACTGCACGCACAGACACAACAAAATAGCGAACGCGTGTCCACACAGCATGATTCCGATCACGCTCCCTATCATCAACACCGTCGACTGCGTTCGCGTGCGCAAGCTCTGCCACCTCGCCTTGCCCTTGGCGATCACGCGCTTGGCGTTATCGAACGACACCCGTCGCTTAGGCGCTCGAGGCGACGACGGCGACGGAGGTTCCCCATTGTTTTCCTGCGCGTCGAGCGCGCGCGAGCGCACCGAGCGTCAGTCACGCGCGAACCGTTTTCCCGAGAGGGGACGTTACGAAGCCTCCCTCCAACATCTCATCGCGCGTCTCCGGTCGAGCGTGGCGTCGCGTTCGTTCGCGCGCGTCGCATCGCGCGTGCGCACCTCCACCGCGCGCGTGCGCGGTCGCGTTGACGCGAGCGGCGTCTTCGGACGCCGTCGGAGTTCCACCATGACGCCGACGCGGCAAAGTGACGAGGCGGCGCGGCGCTCGGCGCGCGTCACTCGCGCGCGCGCTCGGCGCGCGCGGGCGGTGCGAGCGACGCGCGCGTCATGAGCGTCTCCCACGACGTCGACGACGACGACGCGGGCGCGCTCGCGCGCGTCAGGCGCGCGAGAGATGAGGTGGACGAGACGTTGGATTTCCTGGGCCTGGGCACCAAACGGTCGACGCGCGCGAGCGAGATGGACGTGGACGACGACGTCGTCGGTCGAGGAGAGAAGCGCGCGAGAGGGACGAGCGAGGTGATGGACGCGATGGGTCGGTTGAGCCTGGCGTTCGAGGTGGGAAGCTCGGGAGGACGGCGGACGCCGACGAAGCCGACGACGCGCGCGTCGACGACGAGACGGACGACGTTGGATCTCGGTGGAGACGCCATGCGAGCGTTGGACGGGGCGAACGAGATGGCGGAATCGTTCGTGGAGGACGCGGAGAGAGGACGGTCGCTCGAGCTCGAGGTGAGACGGCCGAGGGACGAGACGGCGTGGTTGCTCGGACGCGCGCTTCGAGGCGTCGCGGGCGGGACATCGAGTGCGGCGCGTTTGACGTCGCTGACGCTTCGCGGTGGGAAAGGTTTGAGCGGTGATGGGTTTACGAGACTCGTGAGCGCTCTCACAGAGGCGCGAGCGTTGAGAAAGGTTGATCTGTCTTCGTGCGGTTTGGGGACATCGGCGGGCACCGCGTTGGCGGCGGTGCTCGACGAGAACGGATGTCCGCTCGAACGATTAGATTTGAGAGGCAACGCGCTCGGCGCCGAAGGTGCGATCGCCATGGCGGGGGCGTTGAAGCATTCGAAGATGTTGAAGGCGCTCAATCTCGCGCACAACCTGATCGGCGCCGACGGCGTGCGCGCGTTGGCCGAAGCGCTCGCCGGCGATACGAGCGTTCGAGAATTGGACATTCAGCACAACGGATGCGGCGACGAGGGATGCGCGGCGCTCGAGACGCACGGTTTCGGTAACATCGAGCGCATCTTTCTCGGTTTCAACGGTATTGGTGCCGACGGCGCGCGATCGCTCGCCGAGGCGCTGCGCAAGCGGCGTCGCGAGGACGGAGACGACGACATGGAGCGAGACGACGACGGTGTCGCTCGAATCTCGAAATGTATGCGAAGACTCGACATGAAGTGCAACGTCCTCGGTGCCGAGGGCGCGCAGGCGATCGCCGACGTGTTGCACAACGTCGAAGAGTTGGATTTGTCGAATAATTCTGTGCGCCAGGGCGCAAAGTGGTTGGCGCAAGCGCTCAAGCGCGACGCGGGTAACCTCAGAGAGCTCAATCTTCAGGCGAACGAGATGACGGACGACGACGCGTGGTGGCTCGCCGATGCTCTCGGTGAGAACAAGTCCCTGAAGACGCTGAATCTCGGCTCGAACACGTTTGGCGATCCCGGCGCGACCGATATCGCCGCCGATTTGCGAGACAACACGACGTTGGAGACGCTCGATCTCACGAGAAACGCCATCGGGCGCGACGGCGCGACCGAGCTCATGAACGCACTGGATGAAAATTCAACGCTCTCTCGTCTCGGTCTCGAGAGTAATCTCATCCCCGCCGAGACGACGATGGAATTGAAACGCCGCGTCGGATTGCGCGCGCAGTGCGATTGGCAACGCGCGGGATTCAGCGACGCCACCGCGTCCAACGCGCCGATGAAATTCACGGGATGAACGCGCGAGCCGATCATTCGTGTAGATATGCCGCGTGTTCCTAGATTTGATTCATTCTTTCATAGCACATTACAACATAGCCGCGCCGACTCGCGTCGTCCTTCGTCTCGTCTCGTCTCGTCGTCGTCGTCTCTTCTCTCACCACACCCCCCACACCGAACGCACCGGTTTCCCCGAACACACCCACGCAAAAAACACCACCCGTCGCGTCATCGGATGCATCGCCACGCGCGCGACCATTCCACCGCACCGCACCGCCGAGACGAAACGCGCCCACCGTCGTCGCATTCGTCGTCTCGCGCTCGTCTCGTCTCCTCTCGCCAACTCCCGTCGCGCGCGCGCGAACGCGGCCAACACTCGTTCCGGCGATGCGTCCGACGACGACGACGACGACGACGACGACGACGAGACGTACTCGTAACACGCGACCGCGTGCGCGCGAATCGCCGACGCCACCTCCTCGGCGTCGACGACGACGAAATCGTCATCGAGCGTCGTCGTCATCGTCGCGTCGTCCACGCGCGCCTCCATCGCGACGACGACGACGAACGGAGGACGCGAAGGAAAGAAAGACGCACGGCGTCGTCCGTCGTCCGTCGTCCGCCGCCGCCGACCGACGCGCGTCGAGGTCTGGCGCTCGCGCGCCCGCGGTCGGTGTCGTTTCGCGTCCAGACGCACACGGACTCCACGACGGGTCCTGACTCAACACCCCAGGGACGCATCGGTCCGGGCTCGAGACGTGTCATACCCGGACCTTTTCCCCATCGCGACGCGACGACGGGTGGATGCGCCGCGCGCGCGCGTCCGCCTCTTTGCGACGCCCCGCGAGTGACGACGGACCAATCCCGAACTCGTACGCGTCGACACACGAGATGCAAATTTTTGTCAAGACTTGTGCGTGACGCGACGGCGAGGCGACTGTTTCGGCGCGCGCGGCGCGGACGATGGCGCGGTCGAGCCACCGCGCGTTTAGGGTTTTTCGGAATGGGCGCGCGCGCGCGATGGATGGGGACGTCGTGTGGACGTCGTCGAGATGGCGCGCGGAGACGTGAGATGGCGCGCGTGTTCGGGACCGTCGAACGGTGTGACTGACGAGACGACGGCGTGTTCGCGATGATGACGCAGTGACGGGTAAGACCATCACCTTGGAGGTGGAGTCCTCGGACACCATCGACAACGTGAAGGCGAAGATCCAAGACAAGGAGGGCATTCCGCCGGATCAACAACGTTTGATCTTCGCCGGTAAGCAACTCGAGGACGGTCGCACGCTCGCGGATTACAACATCCAAAAGGAGTCCACGCTCCACTTGGTGTTGCGCTTGCGCGGTGGCGGTAAGAAGCGTAAAAAGAAGACGTACACCAAGCCGAAGAAGGTGAAGCACGTGCACAAGAAGGTGAAGCTCGCCATCTTGAAGCTCTACAAGGTTGACGACGCCGGTAAGGTTGAACGTCTCCGCAAGGAGTGCACCTCCGCCACCTGCGGCGCCGGTGTCTTCATGGCGCACCACTTTGACCGCATCTCCTGCGGTAAGTGCGGCAACGGCGTCCGCCTCTAAGCGGTCGGCTCGGCGCTTCTTCGCGCGTTCGCGGATCTTGAACGTTAGACGTTTATGGTATACACTTGCGTTGTAAGACATGCTAGAACGACTATTCATCCGTAACGAAGAACGCTACAGAAAAGAATGAATGATTGATTTGATTACGCGTAAATTTCGTCGTATCGTCTGTGTTTTCGCGACAACTCGACCACCCCGGCGACGCCGAACATCTCCTCGACGCGCGCCGCCGCGCACGTCTCTTTCGAGTCCTCGTGCGCGCGCGCAGCCTCCGCCAAGGCGTCGCACGGCACGAACAACGCATCCGGTCCTTCGTCTCGCAAGAATTTCTCGAGCGCCGGATCGGCGAGTCGACAACACGCCGCGTCGGCGGCGTCGGCGGCGATCGTCGGCGGCGCCCCGTCCCGCGCGGCAACTCGCGCGCACACGAACGCGTCGCCACCACCGATGTCCAAGATTTCCCGTTCGATCGCCATCGCGCGCTCCTCCGCCTCACGCTCCTCGCCCGCGTCGCCCAGAAGTTTCGCCGCCGCCGTCCCCGCCGCCGTCGCGCGCGTCGACGAAAACAACCGAAACACGAAATAATACAACGGAAAGTTACTCACCGGAGATAAAAACATCGGCATCGACAGCGGCACCCCGATCGCGTACATCCTCGTCGCCGTTCGCGCGTTCGCCGTCCCTCGTTCCACCGCGTCTCGCATCTCTCGCCTCGCCCGTCTCGCGTCCATCGCGCCTCGCGGATACGCCACCTCCATCGACGACGCGTCTCTCGGCATCGCGCACAGCGTCGTCTCTCTCGGATCGATCCGATCCATCGCGTACATACCGAGATCATAGATCCTCCGTCGCACCGACCCTGGCGAGGCCTGTCCCATCGCGCGCCACGTCCGTTCGCCGTACGCGCGCGCCCGCGCGCTCGCCGCGCGCGCCGCCGGCGCCGCCGCTTCCATCGCGCGCGCGCATCGCGCCACCACCCCCCGCTCTCGCGTCGCCTCTCGCACCGCCGCGTCCATCGCGCGCGCGCTCGACGTCTCCGTCCTCGCGCGCGCGTGCACCAACCACCGATACCGTCGTCTCGCGTCGCCGTCATCGATTCCGTCGGCGTTTCCGTACGGCACGAGCGCCACCACCGCGCGCGTCTCCATCGTCTCCATCGTCTCCATCGTCTCCCCCGACGACGACGACGACGACGACGACCGGGCGACGAACGTCCGCGCGCGCATCACCACCCGTCGCGCCGTCACCACCGCCGTCGTCATCATCGAACGTCCACGCGCTCACTCATCACGCATTCATTCATTCATTCATCGCACGCACGTCACGTCAACGCATTCGTTCACCCGATCGACGCATCGATCGATCGCGTCATCGCGTCATCCATCGTTCCATCGATCGATCGATCACCCGATCGGCGTTCGCACCCGGGTGATGACGAATGGATGGACCGATCGATGACGCGGTCGCGGTCGCACCAATATGGGTGGTCGGGGTCGAGTACTCGTGGGGATTTGATTATCGAGTCACACACCTCCAATGAGTCCCCCCCCCCTAGACGACCCGAGACGCATCGGTCGTCCCGGTGGGTCACCCATCGACGTATGCACCGATCGATCGATCGATCGATCGATCGAAACGTCGCATTCAACCCATTCATTCACGCATCTATTCACCGCGTGAGATGATGTCATTCGTCGCGACGCGCGACCGTCCTCCTCGTGTGCGTCCTCGTTCGAGACGTCACACGACGGACGATTCGATTCGATTCGACGACGGGACTCGACGACGACGACTCGACGGTGAGGCGTGCGACGACGGCGTGGATTCGTCTCGCGCGCTTCACGTTCCGTTCCGTTCGTCGACGTCGTGTGGACGACGTACACGATGGGTGAAGACGACGACGGTCGACGTCGATCGGCATCGACGCGTGACGTCGACGAGGTGGCGGGCGATGGGGAGACGACGCGCGAGGACGACGAGCGACGCGAGGATGCGCGAGAGGATGAACGCGTGAAGACGACGACGGAGGAATCGTTGACGGTGGCGGTGAAGGACGACGGCGCGACGGCGGAGGACGAGGGGGAGACGATGCGATCGACCGACGACGCCGACGCGGACGCGCGGGGGCGGGGCGGGACGAAGCGGGACGCGACGCGCGACGCGGCGAGCGAGGACGCGAGACATCGCACGGTGTTCGTCGGTGGTGTGCATCACGAGTGTGATGAAGCGCGCGTGCGTGCGTTTTTTGAGGACGCGCACGGTGCGGTGGAGAGCGTCAAGATGATTTACGACAGGCAGACGCAGGCGCGCAAGGGGTACGGGTTCGTGAAATTCGTCGACGCGGCGACGGCGGACGCGGTGCGCGCGTTGGAAAAGGTGCACATCGAGGGTAAGGCGGTGGACGTGAAGGAAGCGACGAGGGATGAACCGACGCCGGTGATGGTGGATCGAGTGCACGGTGGGAACGGAGCGCGCGGCGGGGGCGCGGAGGACGTCGCGAGACGAGGCGGGGCGACGGGCGCGCGCGGCGGGCGCCTCTCGAGAGGGGGGTCGCGCGAGTCTCTGAGCGACACCTCGGGCGGCGGACGATCGATGACGAACGCGACGACGATGGGTGGTGGTTGTGGTGGTGTTCGACGCGGTGCATCGAACGGTGGTGAACGGAAACTGAACGGCGTGCCCATCGTCGGCGCGCGAGGATACGCGGAACACGTCGGGACGAAGACGAGCGTCAAGGCGATGGCGCGGAGTCCAAAGTACGTCGGCGCGCTCGATGACGGCGCGAGCGAGAGCGAGAGCGGTGGTTCCGGCACGACGTCCGCGCCCGCGCCTGGGACTGAAAATACCGTCTTCGTCGGCGGGTTACCCATGGAGGCGTCGCCCGAGGCGTTGGGGTGGTACTTTGCCCATTACGGCACCGTCTTGAGCGTCAAGATGATCTACGACAAGCACACGGGACAGTGTAAAGGGTACGGATTCATCGTCTTTGCCGACGTCGCCGTGGCGGAGATGATCAAGGCGCATCGTCAGATGCCATTCATGGGGAAGATGATCGACGTGAGCGAAGCGATGCGACACGTCGGACGTCCCGACGACGGACGAGGGTACGTGCCGGGGTACGGTGGACCCAAGTACGGCGTGCACGGGCCCTTTTACCCGCCGCAGATGATGTACCCGCCGCACATGCCGATGATGCACGGACAAGGACCGGGCGTGCCGATGATGTTTCCGCACCCGATGCAATTCGCGGGATACCCGCCGATGTACGGTTCCATGCCGTACGGCTCCGCGCCGCCGATCGAGTACGAGAAGGATGGAGAGACGACGACGACGACGACGACGGCGGCGGCGGCGGCGGCGGAGACGCCGACGAGCGACGAGTAAGCGACCGACAGCGTCTTTCATTCGTTGGTTTGCCGTGCACGCGATGCTTTACCATGAAAAAAAATACACGATACGAAATGAAATTACAACACGACGCGCGCAGCTACCGATAGACTAGATGCAATGTGACATACGACGACCATTTTGTTTGACTGAGAGAGAGCCGCCGCTCATCCGAGGCGTTCGTCCAGGCGAGCCTCGTCCATCAATACGCGCGACGACAACTGCTTGTCGTGCTTTCCCTTGCGCCGTGCCTCGTAGTGCTGGTACCCTTCCGTCTCTTTCATCGCCTTCACGTCGAGCGCGTCGCATCGCGCCGCGCTCAACGTCTGCAACGACTCGCACGATAGAAAAACCTCCGACGGCACCGCGTCGACTTTCGTGTCGTCAATCTTTATCTCCTTTAGTTTAATCAAACACCCCCACGACACCGGAATCGCCCCGCGCATCGAGCCGTTCTTGGACGCGTCCACGGTTTCCAACTCGACGCACCGCCCGAGCGCTTCGAGACACGCCGTCGAGCGAAACGCGTTCGCCGACACGTCGAGCAGACGAAGCCGACGACACTTTCCCAAACTCTTCGGCAACGTCTCCAACGCGTTCGCGCTCGCGTCCAACTTCTCCAAACGCGCTAAACATCCGATATCTTCGGGAAGCGCCCGCAACGCGTTCCCTCGAAGATCGAGCGCGCGCAGATTCGTCAGAGACGTGAAACTCTTCGGCAGCGTCGGGATTTTGTTCCCATCGAGCCGAATCACCGTCGCCATCGTGAGAAGGCCCACCTTCTCGTCCAAGCGATCGATCGCGTTCGCGCCCACGTCGAGCACGCGCACGCGATCGGCCAACTCGTACACGTACGCGGGAAGCGCTTTGAGTCGCGCGTGGCGCTCGACAACCATGCCCGTCGAACGCGCCGTTTTCGCGCGTTGCTCCTCGGTCGCCGCGCGATTGTGCATGCGGCGCGACGCGTCGAACGACTCGTGAAGCGACGCGGTGAAATCGTCCCACGCGTCGCCGATGGAGCGGAGGAAGGAGGCGACGTCTCCCATGGGGACGGCGACGACCCGCCGCGGCGGATTGTGAAGTCGAGTACCGGCGACGAGTACCGGCGGAGAAGAATGAATGAAAGATTTCGTAGTGTTACAGGGGAGAAGTCATTCGTACAGAGACGTGGACGACGCACGATGTGACGCGGGTCAGCGCGCGATGGCGGTGTCGGTCGCGCGATGACACGGCGTTTGGTCCGTCGCGAGGATTTTCACGCGCGGGCAGTCGCGAGCGCACGAATTATCGTATCGACTGTCTCGCACGCCCACGCACGGACAGTCCATGGGCGCGCCGACGCCGCCATCCTTCTCTCGCGCGAAACACTGCACCACCTGCACGAGTTCGCACGCGCGAGTGCATCCGAGGGCGACTCTCGCCGCGCCGCCGAACGCGGCTTGCGCGTCCTCAAAGGCGACGTCGGTTCCCGCGGCGTCCGTGAGCGCCCGCGGTGTCCCCAAGGCCTCCGCGAGACGAAACGTCGCGTTAATAAACTCCACCTGTGTCATTCCGGGGAAAGTTCCGCGCGCGTCGACCCAGGCTGCGCACGTGCCGTGTTTCGCCCACTCGTGCGCCCCCAAACCGTCGAACGCCCACGCGGGCGCCAACCGCTCAGCCGTTCGTCCCGGCGGCACCGATCGCCGATCGAACGCCCAAGGCGCGTCGCTCGGGTACCACGACGGTTTCTCGCAGTTTTGCGGCCAATAACACCCGTCCGGCGACCCGAGGTCCACCGGCGTCGAGAAGCTCGGCCAGAGGCCGTGCAGCGTCAGCGTCGGTTCCATCACGTTCGTCGCGCACTCTCGTGCCGCGCACGCTCTTCGCGAGCTCGCGCAGTACCCAGGGGTCCACGAGCGCGCGAGTTCCCACATGTCGAACGCGCGATCGCGCGCGCGCACGCCGTCGTCGCATCCACCGTGCGATCTGGCGCCGACGCTGGGACAGTTGGCTGCCGCGTTCGACGACGGTGACGACGGCGTCGCGCGAGCGTCAGCGCCGGTGAGCGACGCGAAAAGCGCGGCGGCGGCGACGACGATCACGCGCATGGCGCGCGCGCGCGAGGTCTCTGTATGCGTCGTCGGTGCGGCGGCGCGATGTGCGGCGAGAGCGCGCGGCGTCGGTTTGGTTTCGAAACGCACGCGGCGATAGAGTCATAATCTAAAGCTAGCGTGTATTACGTATCGGCGAGCGCGCGTCTAAAATCAAATACATCGACGGTGACTTACACCATCGATTTCGACGGTTTCCCGTGGACTCGACTCGTGCCCTTGTGTCTCGACGCGCTCTCCAAGACGCCCGTTGTAATCGCGAGCGCGAAGACGCAGAGGTTCACCACTCGAGGGAATCCCGACGCCGGCGACGTGACGTCGTGCGATTCAAACAGTCGAATCATTCCGGCGCCGATGATACAGTTGCGGATCGCGAGCACGGTCGTCGCGACGCCGAGCGCTCGATGCCAACGCTGGAAGTTGACGCGCGGGAGCGTTTTGCGGATGAAACCCATGTATCCTTGCGCCAAGCCGAGTGCGATGACTAGGAGACCGTACTTACCGTGCGGACCCCAAGGTTTTTCCCACCCTCGCGCCGTCGTGATGATGTACGCGCTGAACGCGGTCAACGCCAGCGCGACGCACTGCGCGTTTCGGTGCGCTCGAAACCACCACGAATCAAAGTCGCGACCATACCTTGCGAGTAAACTCGCCCCGGGAGACAGAAATAACCAGGCGACGACCATGAGCGCGCCATGGATCAATCGAGCATCGCTCAGTCGTTGTTTATCGATCTCGGTTTTTACCGATCTCGCGTCTCCGACGTCTCTATTCTCTCGCCAAGCGTCTCGAACCTTCGGCGCTTGCACTCTGCTCGGCGCGCGAACTTCTCCCGGTGCGCGAACTTCTCCCGGCGCGCGAACTTCTCCCGGCGCGTGCACGTCATCGGGCGCGCGCGTCTCGCCCGGTGCGCGCGGTTCACCCGGAATCACGCGCCTGGATTCGTCAAACGCCACGTCGTCGTCGTGTCCGTCGCCGCCGACGACAAACTCTCTCGACAAATCGTACCACCGTTCGTACGACTCGACGAGCGTCAGCTCGAATCGCACCACCGATCCCTTCTGCAATCCATGCGGCACGATCCACGGCATCACCGTCGACGCGTACCCGACCACGTGCGAATGCGTGTGCGTGGCGAACGCGGGACACGTCGCCATCGTCTGCGTCCCCGAGGGCATATCCGCCCCGAACGCCCCGATCGCCTCTCCCGTGGCGCCGTCCACGGGACGAAGCAAAAAGCCACGAAACGGCCGCATGCCCCGAATCTCCACCGGGATCGTCGCTCCCGGCACGTTGACGCCCGAGTCGCCGATTTTCAACCAGAAGATGCCCTCCTCCGGTTCGAGCTTCTCGACGTTGTGCCCGACGCCCAGGTGTTCGCACGAGCCCGCGCCGGCGCCGAACGCGCGCGCGAGATCGATCCCGGCGATCGTCGCGACGCACATCGCGAGCGCGACGGCGAACGCCGCGCGAGAGGGGCGTCTCGACGCCATGCGCGAGTCGGGATGTGTGGTGCGCGGTCTCGACACATCCGTCCACGCATCGATTCCGCGTCGATGGGGGCGGCCGCGTCCGTCTCGCCCTCCGCCTCCGTCGGGTCGCTGTCCGGGGCGACCGAGCGCGATGGATTCATCACGGTGCGTCCACCGCGCGCGCGCGAGAGAGACGAGACGCGCGCGAGGAGGCGGCGACGCGACTCGATGGGTCGTTGCGCGCGCATCTTGCGCGCGACGACGTTCGCGCCGTCCCGTCGCGCGCGAGACCGCAGTGCGCGTCGCGCGCGAGGCGGAACGATGCACTGACGCTCGCGCACGCATCCACGACGACGCAGGTCACGTCGTCCGAGCAGGCGCGCGACGCGGGAACGCGCGCGGAGGCTGCCCATCGCGCCGAGCTCGAGGAGATCGACGCCATCCCAGAGGTACGCGCGACCCCGCACCATCGATCATACGCCGTTCCACCACCACCCCTCGACGACGTGCGTTTCGTTTTCGCACCGCGACTGACGATGCACCGCCTCGCGCGCGCGTCGCAGCTTCCACCGTACGCCGAACGCGCCGACGTCGTCGAGCTCCTCGCGCGCGCCGACGCGCTCGACGCGCGCGACGCCGCCGACGAGGACGCCGCCGACGCGCCGACGGTCGCGCCGCCGTCTCTGGCACTCTCGCGAGCGCTCTCGCTCCGATCGTCGCCCTCGAACGACGCCGACGTCGACGCCGAGCGACCGTCCTAGAGGTTGGGTAGGCGTTGGGCCCAACCACCTCGTCACACCGCCGCGCGAGCTCCGAGACCGATGCGAGCGGCGTGCGTCGCGTGCGAAGTCGCCACCGCGCGGATATACTGCGCGGCGGACGATGCGAAATTATGCATGCGATGCGATCGAACGGTGCGCGACGACGACGACGACGACGACGACGACGACGACGCGACGCGACCCGGGACGACGCCGGCCGAGGCGATGCGCGCGAGAGGGCACTTTTTCGAATGACGCGCGCGCGGCGTTCGCGAGGACGCGCGCGCGTCGGTCGAGCGCGCCGATCGAGCGATAATATTTTGATCCGTCGCCACCGCGCTCGCGGAGACGCGGAGACGCGACGGCGCGCGCGGAGGGACGACGAACGGGAACGACGCGCCCCGCGCGCGGGCGACGAGGGAATTCTCACTGACCGACGTCGACGCGGCTCGCGCGCGTGCTCGCGACGCAGGTACACGGCGCGAACGTGATCGCGAAAAAGCATACGAGACACTGGTTGTGCACGGAGTGCGCATGCGCTCGCGCGACGGTGCGTTTTCGGTGCGAATGAAGGTTCCGGAAACCGTTGACAGTTAGGTCTCCGGCCCCGCCGGAGCCCGTGAGGGAGACGCGGACGCAAGGAAGAGACGTGCGGACGCGTCGGGGCGGGTGGTTACGAGCGCGAGATGTGAGATGCGAAGGATGGACGCGCGTCGGCGGCGCCAACGCGAGGCGATGCGCGCGCGAACATTGACTGACGCGCGGTTTTGACGACGCAGGTTATGAGCGAAAACGACGACGGGTTGATGGGATGTTTACTGTGCGCGACGTGCGAACGAGAGCGAGAAATGAGCTATACGTTGTCGTTGCGAGGATTTGTGGAGTGCCCGATGGACGAGGAGACGTTGCAGAGCATCGACAAAGAGAAATCGCAGATGCATAGGGGAAGACCTTCGAGTAAGAGTAAATCCCAAGAAGCCGCGCTCAGCACCGAGATCTCGGATCAGATGTTTTGGAACCTCGTCAAACGGTCTCAGTTACGTCCCAGCGAAGAACCCTCTTTCGATCACATAGATTTTTTCAGAGTTGATGGTGAGAATCGATCGCCCGAAGATGAGGCGTTCATCGACGGACTCATTCGATTCCCCTCGTTTTCAATGCTCAACTCTGAGATGAGTGGTCGCGGCGACGGATTGGCGATGGGCATTGAATCGTCGTCTCCCGAAGAGAGTGTTGAGCCCATGCGCAAACAGTTGGGCGGCTTGAAACAATATTTCGGAGATGTTCAAGGATTCGATCTGCCCCTGTCGCGCGACGCCAGCGGAAGTCTCGTGTCGCCGTATTCAGAGAGCGACGTGGTCAAGGGAACGAAAACGACTTCGAAATCGAAAAAACCGCGCGAAAAGACGGGCACGTCCCGTTCACCCGTGCCCAAGCAAAACAAGGGTAAGCCGATCGGCCGTCCGCCGAAGAAACCGTTTTCTTCGTCGGTGGTGAAAGGTTCTTCCTCATCCTTTCCGAGTTCGAATCCGAATGATGCGTCGAAACTTCCCGGAGGTTCGGGTCGAAAAGAAGTGCTCGAGCGCTACCACTCGAAGCGCAAGGCTCGCTCTTACGGCAAGACGATCCACTACGAGGCTCGTAAGATTCGAGCGGCGATGCGAGTCCGCATCGGCGGTCGTTTCGCCAAGGCGACAGCTGACGACAAGCAGGAGGACTTCAAAGGACCGATCCCCGCGTGAGCGCGGTGAGGGACGCTTTGATCAAAGTCATTCTTTGTCGAATCATTTTTCAATCGTTGAGATCATCTTTGCGAAGATGTTCCCGACGTGTATTTTTTTTTCTAGCGAGCGGTTTCTCGGCGTTGCGTCGCGCGCGAGCGCGGCGCGACCGCCGAGCACAAACCACCATCGAGCTCGCAGATGTTTCTGAATTCATTTGCCCGCGAATTTTTGTACTTTAATTTTTATGTATTTTTCTTCTTCCACTACAAGTCGTCAAGTCGTCGCCGTTCGCCTCTCGCCGTCTCCCCGCTACGTCGCCTTGGATCCACACCCACCGCCACCGTCCTCGTCCGCCTTCCCGATCGTCACGTCTTGATGCACCGTGTCCACCGTCATCTTAAAGCTCCCCTCGTCCCCCTCTCGCACCGCCTGCACGACGTGCAAACGAATGAATTCCTCCGCCTCTCTCGCCTCGGCGATTTTCTTCGTCGCCACCGTCGCGTCGACGTCTCGCGACTCCTCGAACCGAGCCCTGATTTCCACGAGCGACGCCGCGAGCGCACGCTCGTCACCCGCGAACGCCCGCGCGCGAGCGCGCAGCAACGCTCGATACGCCGCCACCGCCGGCGCCGACATGCCGGCGCGCGTTTCTGTCGTCTCGAAACGTCTGGGACGACGTCGTCTCGTCCGCACACACCGACGACCGACTCGACCGACATCGACGAAGATGGCGACGAAACAAGAGACAGAAAAATCGACCGAGACGGCGCCGACCGCGCACGCGCCGAAACGCGTCCTTTACCTCGCCTCGGGGTCGCACGAGGCTGACGTGAAGAGTTTCGAGTACGCGACGAGCGGCGTGTTGGATGCGATGGATGCCATAGTCGTGATGCATTACGTCAAGGGCGCCGTCGCGACAATGTATGGACCGGGAAGATTGGCGGGAAGTTACGGCGCGGACGAGGATTCGGTGCGAGCGCGGGTGGGATGTACACTCGTGCCGGTGTCGACGGACGACGATTCGGAGTCCCGAGAAATTGTCGAGTGGTTACCGGAATACATTCGAGCCAATCTGCTCGAGAGGAAGCTGTCGAAGAAGAAAGGACCGGTCTCGGTGGTGCAAATCGATGGACTCAGTGGGAAAGGGTCGGTGGAGGAGGCGTTGGCGGCGATCGTTGACGGTGAATTTTCGAGTTCACATGAGTCGTATAAAAACGATGAATGGATTTCAATCGAACCTCCAAACTTGATCATCATGGGATGTCGTGGCCACGGTCTCGTTCGTCGCGCGCTGTTGGGAAGCGTGACGCAGAATGTGTTGAATCGCATTTCAGTGCCGACTTTGTTCTTTCGATCGAACCTACCTAAACTTGTTGGATCGAGCGAGCTGGTCAAGCAATCTCTCGGAGGAATCGATCAACGCGTCGTCGCCATCGCCATGTCTGGCTCGAATTCCTCCAGACGACTCGTCGAGTACTTCGTTCAAGAGCACCTCCGTATGTCAGACGTGGTGCTTCTTTTGCACTGCCACGACGAGACGCAGCTAAAAAACAAGGATATCACGCCGGGGGACGTAGAAGAAAACATTTGCCGATCCATGAGCACTGTGTCCTCGTTCTTACATGAAGAAACCAACAAGATGGGCGGTCGAGTGATGCGCATGACTCTGAACAAAGACACCGGGTCGGCGTCAGACATTCGCGACCGCACCATCGATTTCCTCGGGCAGACGGATGTGAACTTACTCGTCGTTGGTCGCGCGCTCTCGTCGGCGCATCGCCTTCGCACCGTGTTCATGACTCCGTTTCCTCAGTACTGCGTCACGCACGCACCGTGTCCGGTGCTGGTGTACAATCCACCGCAAGAATACGCGCGTTCACAGCCGTCCCACGCGTCCGCCGCCGAGGCGACGACGTCCATGGCCGCATGAGCGAGCGCCCTTCAAGCTTGACTCTCCACGATGCGTTTTTTTACGTCTTCGCACGCTTTGATTCCGGCGGACCTTCGTCGCTCGAGTTCTGCTCTACGCGAATGTGCTCTTCCCCGCACGTGATGTGAAACAGATTCACCGGACCATCTTCGTCGTCGAGCGCGATCGCTCTGAGCGCGCCCAATGGCAATTCGGCATTCGCGAGCGCGTACTCGGAGTTCGTCGGCCCGAAGACTGCGCACTTTCCGAGTCGTTGCGTCTCGAAATCGCTCTTGGCGATCCTGTGGATCGTCATCTCTTCACGCGCGTCGAACGCAACCTCGCACACGCTTTCCTCGACGTAGCTCTCTGGCAACGGTTCGATACCGAACGGTTTATGATTAAACCACACGTTGGCCAAGAGCGTCACGCGTCGCCCTCGAGACGCGCCCTCCTCTCTCGGCTTTTTCGCGAACGCATCGAGCGCGCCGTGTAAATACCGTCCATCAAACTTAAAATGCGCCCACGCCTTCGGGTAACACACCGTCACGCGTTCGCACGCGTTCTCCTCGTCCCTCGCGTCCTCCGCGTCCGGTCTCGCCCGCGGCGTCAACCCCTCAAACACCACCGTCGGCGCCGCCTCCGCCTCATCTTCCACCTCGACGTACGTCACCGTCGCCACGTGCGGCGTCACCCACACCCCCGCGCGTTCGCGCAGTTCTTCGTCTTTATCCCAGTGCGTCGCGCCCGCGCCGTCTTGCGCCCAAAACTCCACGCCGCTCGCGTCGTCGTCCACCCCCGACACGCCCGCCGCGTACGTCTCGTACACGGCCTTGGCGAACGCCTCGAGCGCGCACCGCGGGGCGTTCGCGGGAGACCACCATCGTTGACCGTCCGCCACCAATCGGTCGCACGCCGTCGCGAGCGCGCGTCGCGCGCGCTCATCCGTCACCGCGCTCGACACCGCGCGCGAGCCGTAATACCGCGCCTCCGCGTCGTCCTCACCGTCCACACACGCCCCGTACACGCGTCCGCTCGCATCCTTGACGACGAACAGGTCGTCCAACGCGTCGTCGTCGGCGGCGGCGTCGTCGGCCGCGGCGTCGACCGTCATGGCGCGTCGGGCGCGGAATGCCGAATGTGGTCGGTCGACCCCCTCAAAACGACCGGTCATGACTCGACGGGACAACTACCCGGAAGTGCGCGTCAAGGGGACGCGCGCGCCGGCTCGCGGTCGTTCGCGCGAGAACGCGACGCGCGGCGGCGTCGTGCGGTCGATCGATCGCTCGGTCGATCGGTCGGTCGAACGTCTGGTCCTCGTCGCGCGCGCGCGTTCGCGTTCGAGCGTGTTCGAGCGCGCGCGCGACGAGGACGACCGAACGGGGACGCGGTGCGCGGATGGCGGCGGCGGCGGCGGGACGCGCGATGCGCGTCGCGGTGCGCGCGAGAGAGGTCGCGCGCGCGCGAGGCGAGCGGCGAGTGGACGAGACGCGTCGCGGTGCGCGCGCGAGACTTGATCGCGACGTGACGGCGCGCGCGGCGCGCGGCGGGGGCGCGAGGGGAGGCGGCCGAGGGGGAGAGATTCAGAGGCTCTTGGCCAACGCGGATTCAGCGGAGGCGGCGTTGCGCGTGGTGGAGAAAGATTTGGATTCGTTCGACGGCGTGCACGCGGCGACGGCGTTGCACCGCGTGGCCAAGTTTTCGGCGCCCGAGTCGAGGTTGGACAGGGACTACGTCGAGTTGACGGAGGGGGTGACGCGAGACGCGCGTTTTAAGGCGTTGGCGGAGAGCGTGGCGAGTCGCGTGGATGAGTTTGATGCGTTTGGATTGGCGAACGTGGCGTGGAGTTTCGCCAAGCTCGGGTACACGCCGAGTCAGGAGACGCTGAGCGCGTTGGCGTCGCGATTGGAGCGCGAAATCTCCAAGCCGGGGGCGAGGTTGAAGCCGCAGTCTCTGAGCAACGCGACGTACGCGTTCGGTCGCATGCGGTATAAACCACCGGTGTCGACGTTGGAGGCGCTGTGCTCGGCGACGGCGCGAGAGATGAGCGCCTTCAGGGCGGATGAGCTGTCGGGAATGATGCTCGGCTTGGCGCACTTGGATCACGTGCCCAGTCGCGAGTTTTTAGACGAGGCGAGACGCTTCATCGAAAAGCACCTGAGAAGGTTCGATGACGCGGCAGCCTGTAATATTTTGTGGGCGTTCGCGCGCATGGAGACGACCTTGTCCGGGGACATCATCGACGCGCTCTTGATTCAGTTGACGGCGCAAAACTTGGGGGGCGCGAATAGCCACGTCAACGTGCCCATGTGCATGTACGCGTGCGCTCGTCTCGACCACTCACCGTCGCCCGCGTTCGTGCGAGCGATGAACGCGGAGATTCCGCGGTGCGCACAACGAATGAACATTGGTTCGATCGATTCCATGTTCTGGGCGCTCGGCTCCCTCGGAGGCGTCGGTGAGGGTAAAGTACAACTCGGAGTCGAGGCGTACGAGGCGTTGTGCGCCGCCGTCTCGGCGAAACGCGACATCGACGCAGAGCTCGTGTCCAAGGTGTTCTGGGCGCTCGCCAAGGTGAACTATCGACCGACGGATTCAACTCTCGTCGGACTCGGAAGAATGGCCAAGGGTCGGGCGAGAGAGCTCGAGGATGAGAACATCTTACTCGTCATGCACGCGTGGGGAGTCTTGCGATGGAATCCGGGCAACGATGTCGTCGACGAGTACGTGTCGCGATTCATCGCAGACGAAGGCGCGCTGAACGCCAGTCAAGCGGCGAAACTGTTATGCGCGTATGGACGCGTGCGTTGGCTCCCACCCATCACGCACGCGGACGCGCTCTTGGCGCGTCTCATGCACGAAGCGAGCCGCGGCGGCTTGCACCCGGCGACGGCGGTGCTCGGCTTGTGGGGCTCATCCTTGCTCGGTCTCGACCTCGAACCCTCGCAGCTCGACGTCCTGGCGCAAAACACAATCAGACAAAACCTGTCGGCCAGATCGCTCGCCAAGTGCGTGTGGTCCCTCGCCGCGCTGGGTTACGATCCCACGCCGCTCGACTTGGCGGATTTGAAGCGCCTCGCCGACGACGCCTTCGGGAAGCTTCCCGTCAAGGATCAAACCGCCCTGAAGCAAGCGATGTCGCGTCTCGGCGCTTAGACTCATCAGAAACGCGCGCTCGTGTATTCCTTATAAAATTTCGCTAGTTCCTCTCGCGTGCGTCTGAATCTAATCGCCCCGCACCCGTCTCCTCGCCACGCATCGCCAACTAGCGCACGAATTGTCCTCGACGTCCGTCTCCCACAGGCTCATCGTCTCGAATTCAATCTCTTCCCCATCGAGGCGTTCGCGCGCCACCATCGCCTCCGCCTCTTTGCGCACCTCTTCGCGATCACTCGCGCTCGTCAATCCGTACGCCAGGCTCAGATGCGGCATGAAGGCGTCGACGTCCTCCTCCGACGCGCGCACCCCCGGCGGCGACGCGCACGTCGCCTCGAGCGCGCGCGCGAAATTGTCCCGCCACGCCTCCGTCTTCCGCAGCCTGAGGTACACGCACTGGTGACGACGCTCGCCGCACTCGACGCGATCGAACGCGATCGTCGGTCCGCGTCGATCCTCGGACGACGACGACGACGATGCGAATGCGAGCGCGGCGCTCGAGAAGATGGATGTCGCGTGTTCGTCGTCCGACGCGTGGAAACCGCCGACGAGGGTGACGTGCGGTGGGAAATACGGCGCCTCTGCGTGTCTATGCGCGACGTCGAGGATGAATTTCGCGCACGGCGCGTACGTCGACGTCGTCGGTTCGAGCCACAAGGAGTAGTTGGGCATGGCGACGCGGGACGGCGAGTGAGGCGCGCGGGACACCGAAACGTCTGTCTGTACGATGATGACAACGCGCGGTATAAATCAATTACACATGAGGAAGAGCTACTTACTGATGATGGTGCGGCGCTCGACAAAAAAATCATCGATACGTACGCTCGTGTTGGTACACTGGGGGCGGAAGACCGCTCGAGATGGATGCGGAGAAGTTTTTCTTGTAATAGACGCCGTCCTCGAGACGTCGGTAGTACTCATCCGGAACGTAATCCTTGCGACTGTAGGTTCGAGCCGCCTGGGCGCTCGGGCAGGCTTGGAGCGCGGTCCAAATCTCTTCGATGGAGTGTTGGCGATCCAGCGTGCTGTCTTGACGCGAAGCGGCCGGATCTCGCATGTCGTCTTCCAACCACGACTCAGTCTGTTCGCCGGCCGGATACTGTTCTCGATAGGCGCGATCTAGAGATTCCGAAGCGAGGAGTTCTCGCTTTCCGAGGTCGGTCTCTGGATCGTCCGAACCCCAGGAGAACTGACGACAGAATTTCGGCCCGGGATACGCCGGTCTCGCGTCCGCGCTCCCGCGACCCCTCGTGTCTGGTCGGGCGTCGTCGAAGTGACTCGGCCGGCGCAGCACCAGTTCGCTTTCGGTGTGCGTCGGTCGAGCGAACCGATTAACATCGTGTCTTTCGTGGCGTAAATCACGTTCCGTTTGGCGTCTTCTTCTCGACGTGCTGCCGATTCCATCGCTCTTACCGTGTCGCAACGACGAACGCGAACGTTGACCATTTCGACCAACGCTCGCGCGTGCATCTTCTTCATCCAACGATGTTCCCCGGCGCTTGAACAGATTACTGAGAGAACGCATGTAAACGTTACGGTCCTGCTGTTTCCACGGCGGCGCCGCAAATTTGACTCCCGGCCATCCAAACTCTAAAATAGAATTGTGGAAAAAACCTTGGTGTCCGGCGCGCGCGATCACCTTGCACAACTCCGCCGCTGGTACGGAATATCGACGCAACGTCGCCCAGATGTGGTTGATGGGGGTGAAGAGTTTCGGATACCGAACACAAATATTAGCGAAATCCTGATAACCGATGCCGCTTCCTCGAACTTCGTCGAGTTGTTTGAACAAACCCCTGTACGCCGCATAAATATCCCTCGGCGCCTTATCTCTCCAATCATTTTCTCGAGCACGCCTTCGACCGTCTTTCGTTCGGTTGCTAATCATGTTCACGCTCGCCTGAATGCACGCCTTGAACTCATCTTTACTAATCGTCCCGCTATCGTCCAAGTCCAACACTCGAAACGCGAAACGCACTCTTCCCGCGGCGTTCGACAACTTAAATCCACCCAACACGATAACAAACTCTCGAAAATCAATGTATTCGCTCCCATCGGTGTCGATGAGCGAAAATAGCCTCTCGAAAAACACATCCCGATCCAACTTGAACGCCTTGGCGAATTCGCTCTTCTGAATTCTCCCGTCACCGTTCGTGTCCGTCTTTTTGAACAACCTGTACGCACGAATGAGATCGCGCTCGCTCTGTTTGTCGAGTTTCAAGTTATCTTGCAGCATCCTCGACACACGCTGTGCGTCCAGCCGCTGCGAGGGCGCGCTCCAACAGACGCCCATGATGCGGTGCCCCTTGCGTCCGCGGCCAACACCTCGAGGAAACCTCCGCGCGGGAGCGACGGACGGTCGCGAGCGACGCGGGCGCCGTCGCGCGGGCGCCGACGCGCTCGAGTCAGCCGTCGGCCACGGGCGCGCGGGCGAAGGTGTGGAGTCACGGAGAGACGCGGGTGCGAATGGCTCAATTTTTGCTGCCAACATATCTTTTGCAAACTATTCTCACGTCTAAGGCATCAAGACCGGTTCGTGAAGCGGTTCGAGCGGTGCGTCGCCGTTGTGGGCGGTTGAGTTATCGACTTGGCACATTTCCCAAATCTTAACGCCGCATCCGCGCCAGAGCGAGTCCTCGACCCGTTCCATCTGGTCCTCGGCGGGCCATAAACCGTCCGGAGTGGCGAGCACGGCGCCAATGTACGATTGTCCCGCGGATTTGGCGGCACCGGCGTAGTAAAACAGAGCCCACGATAGGTCGTCGGCCGCATCGACTATGCGCCAGTATTCCTCACTCGTAACACCGTTGTCCATGAAGGTGAAGATGAACGTTCCCGCGACGTCGCCTCTTCGACAGCGGTAATCGCTGCGGCGGTACACGGAGCGCCCATCGAGCGTGTTCACCTTGAAGACTGGATTGTACCAGAACTGATTCTTACCTTTGCCTCGATACCAAATTTGAAACTGGTTCGGAAAGTAATCGTAGGCTGGGTTTTGTCCGGCCACCGCGAGCCAACTGTACTTCTTGTCTTGAACGCCGAGCCACCCTTGCATGATTCTCTCCGCCGCGTCGTGCGTCATCGGCTGACCTCTCCACGTCGTCATCGGTAAAACCTCGGGAAGAAGCGGTCGTTTCGCATCGTTTGCGAGACAGTTGTGCTTGTGAAGCATGCATCGCGCCAAGCGCTCAAACTCGGGATTTTGATAACTTCGAATGCACGTGTAAGTGCACACCTGGTCGTTTAGTCCGCACGCGTCGACGCAATCCAAACTTTGTCTACATCTCGGATTTTGGTAACACGCCATCAGTTGCTTATTGCAATTACTCGCGATGCACCAAACATTGCCGAGCGTAATGTCTTGATTGATGTCCACCGCGGGTACACGCGCACCGCTCGCGTCCACCAATAACAAGATGAGCAATAGCGTGTCGAGATGGTTTTTACGCGCATACAAATCCTTCACCTGATCCATCAACCGAACATCCTTCGCCGCTCGACTCCACGGCGTGAGCTTCGCCCTGAGTTCCCCCAACTTTTTCGTCGGCTGGAAACAAATTCGATCCTCCGTCTCCAGGCTCGGCGACTCGAGCGAACAGAACGTAGACGTCGTCGCCGACGCGTGTCGAATCTTCATCGCCACCTCGTCATCTTCGACGCCGATCGCGATCGCGACGTCGACGTCGGTCGCTTTCGCTCGCATCTCCTCTTCGCTCGCGTCGTGCACGACGACTCGCATCGACATCTTCGCCCCCTCGGCGTCGCTCCACGAGACCCTCCTGGCCAAGTGCTCGAACACCTCCTCGTAACTCGGTCCAGCGCGCTCGTAACGACCTCTCGACGCCAGCGAAGGAGGGTATTTCATGAAGGAATCGCGCGCGCCGGGCACGTAGACGACCACTTTCACGTCGCCGTCGTCGGCGAGGACGCGCTCGGCGGTGCGAACGTCGGGGCTGGGACTGAGCGCGGAGGACGTCAGCGACTTGGTGACCGTCCGCGCGCGCGCGCGGTGGCTCGACGCGGCGGTGTGCGAGGCGGTGGCGAGCGAGGTAACGTTTGCTCGATGCATCGCGCGCGCGGGCGCGGACATCGAGACGAACGCGACGGTGTGACGGGGTCAATGGGGTGATGGGTGGTCATGGGTGGTTATCCGCGCGCCGGAAGGGATTGAAGCTCGCGCGATCGAGTGCGGCGTGAATGACGCGAGATGCAGCTCGTCTTGTTGATGACAAAATTTACGTTACAAAACTATGCGCTCTCTCGAAAATGGTCAGAGTTCGAGCGCATTAAATACAAAACAAAAGAATCAGAAAGGCGCTCGTAGCCTGGGCGCAGCGAGGCACACAGCTTTACCAATTCGCTTCGCACGTGCGAGCGGCTATTGCTTTTGTGTCGCTGTTACTTCTTCCTGAACAACACCTCCATTCGCGATCGGTCTGTACATTTCGTGTAAGACCTGTAAGTGGTGGAGAAGAGAGAGATATTGCGACGACGTGTAGTCGAAGGTGAGTGGAAAAATCGACTCTCGAGACGCGGGCGCGTTAGTCTTCGCGTGCCGCGTGAGGACAATTTCCGAGAGCTCCAACAATCGTGCCGTGTGCAAAACACCCATATCAGCATCACTTTTGGAGAGCGCTTGTTTATCTTGAAGCGCTCCCTGACAATATTGATAATCCATCGTGACCACGGCGAGAAGAGCCGCCGTCTGCACGCACGCCTCCTGATGAGACAGGTTGAGTAAACGCGCCTCGAGGTTGCGCATAGAGCACGGTGAGCGCTTGAGAAACTCGAGAATGTTCAGCGTGACGTGTAGATCGCAAAAGTTCGCGGAACGGAACATCAACACTCGGTGGTTCGCGTTGAGACTACCGAGCCGAGACATGAGCGAACTCGTCTCCGCCGTAAACTTTTGAGTGTGTTCAACCAGAATGACAGACTCCCATTGCACTTGTCGAAGAAGCACGATATCAAGCATCGCCGTCGATGGTGTCGTGAGTAACACGTTGAAACGAGGGTGAGATACGTCCTTTAGCGTCGCCGCAACCGCACTACTAAATGACCACTCGTGGTGTTGAACCGAAGCACGACACGTCGCCGAGCCTCCGTATTCCACCACATTCAAGTCTGGCGCCACGCGATCAAACTCTTCCGACCACGCCTCGAGCTGACTTTCTTCCAATATGATGAGAGACGGACCCTTCTCGTTATACTGACGCTTACGTTCGGCGATAAACATGGCCGCCACTTCGGCGTGTTTGCACTCCTCAGAGTTGTCCACGAAGCACGCGCCCTCCTTCTCAAACCACGTCGCCACGAGCCATTTCGCCACGGCACGCACAGCTTCACACGATGAAGCGCTCTCGTGCGTGGGCGGGTGATACAGCTGATCCAGACTCTCGTTATCGAACTGCGTGTACCGCTCGAGGAGGCGCTTGAAATCTTCGTGCTCGTCAAACACTTCCCACGTGCAGTCGGCGTACGGTAGACGCCACCACTTGACCAACAAGCGTACGTTGGGCGGTATTCCAGACGTGCTCACGATGCGCTGCGGACGCAACCAGCTACTGTCGACGAGATACACGTCTGATTCACCGTTACACGCCTTGAATTGCTCCACCATCGCTCCATACCCGCTCTCGAGCGCGTCCTCGCGAACCCACGAATTCTTCGCGTGCGACCTCCCCGCCCAGCGCACGTAACACTCCGCCGCGCCGTTCCTCGTCCGACGTCCATAAATATTACTCACGCACCATCCATCCTTGACGCGCGATCCGAAATCAACAACCTCGAAATCATCCGCACCGATCGCCTCGAACTCATCCGCGCTCTCCTCCGACCGCGTCTCCTCCGCCGGCGTTGGCGTTCTCGCGCGCCGCCTCCCCCCCGCCGCCTCTACCCCGCCGCCCTCCGTCGCCGGTCGCTCTCGATGCGGTCGCTTCCTCGCATCCTCGGACCCCGCCCGTCGCCGCGTCGCGATCGTCACCCTCCCATCATCATCGCGCACGCCCTCATCGCTCCCGCTCGACCCGCTCGATTTCCCCGCGTTCGCCGCGCGTCTCGCGCCGGCGCCGGGTCGCCCTCGAGCCCTTCCCGTGGTCCCTCGCGCCGGGGCGTTTCTCCCTCGCGCCCCCGTCGCGCGCGCGCGCGCGGTCTCCCCCGCGAGATCGCTCGCCGAAGAATTATTCGATAATCCCTCCTCCGAACTCTGCGTCTGCGGACTCCCGTCTCGCGTCGACGCGGTGCGTCGCGTCGTCGGCATCGCGCGAAAAGCGCCGACCGCCACGTCTCGGCGTTCGGGGCGACGAGACGATGGCGCGCGAACCCGTGACCGATTCGACACGACACCGCGCGGTGCACGGAGACGCGACGCGCGCGACGAACGCGCGACAAAACCACCACCGCGCGCGCCCGTCTCCCGTCCGCCGTCGTCCGTCGCGTCGCCACACCGTCCCTCGGCGCGACCGCGCGCGCGTTCCCACCGCGCGCGCCGTCGTCGGTGGGTGACTTTTTGGGGACTTTTTCGCGACTTTTTGTGCGCGGTGGGCGTGGATTTTTTGTGCCGAGGGAGGGACCCGGCGTGAGTCGTGACTCGTCGGGGAAGAAAAGGTCGCACGCCGTCCTCGTCAGCGTCGATCGGTCGTGGCGGGGCGAGGCGTCTGTCTGGGGACGCGTCGACGGGTCGTGATCGGTCGGTCGATCGAGAGGCATCGGTCGGATAGGATCGGACGGCGACTGGTGAAAAAGAATGTTGTCATCCACAGAGGCGCGAACGAGCGAACGACCGGCGACGCGCGCGCGCAGTTAAGCGGGACGCGCGCGTTTGAAGCCTCTCGAGGGATGATCGGTGGGATCGGGCGTGGGACGGGCGCGCGCGTCGGTGTCGGCGTCGGTGTCGGCGGCGGCGAGCGCGCGGGCGACGTCGTGGACGTTGTCGCGAGGAAACGTCGCGAGCGAGACGCGGCGGACGTCTCGAGGAAGACCGCGACAGGAGGCGACGTCGAGCGCGCGGAGGTTTGGGAACCTCGAGCCGGGGCCGGACGTCAGCGCGCGCGCGACGGCGGCGGAGAGACTCGAACCGGGGACGCGAAGGACGCGGAGCGGAAGTCCGGGGCCGGTGTGGGCGAGGATGGGGGCGAAGGCGGCGTCGGTGAGGTTGGAGGCGTTGGCGCCGACGCATCCGAGTTCGAGCGTCTCGAGCGAGGTGCAGAGATGCGCGAGCACGTGCGTCACCGCGCCGTCGTCTGAGGAGAGAGGCGTGCGCGCGCAGCGAAGAGTTTTTAGCCGAAGCGGCATGCGGTCCCACACGACGTCTCTCCAATCGCCGAGGTGCGTGCAGCCGGTGATGTCGAGCTCTTCGATGGTCTCTATCGAGCCGTACAACAGGCTCACTAAGACGGCGTCGTCCACGTTGGAGTGCCCGTATCGGTGTCCCACGCTCGTCGTCTCCATGGACACCGCCACCTCGAGCACGCGAAGGTGACGCCAACACGTGTCCTCGAAGTCGTCGTTCGCGCGTCCGACGACGCGCCATCCCGGTTCACCGCCCATGTGATTGAGTCTGAGCTCGCTCAAATGCGGGCACGCGCGCTGCAACTCAAAGAGCGGAAATCGCACGTCTTCTCCGCAATTCGTCAGGTTGAGCACGCGGAGACCGGTACACTTTCTGATGGCGTCGAACAGTCTATTCGACGCTTTCGTGAACGCGCGCCGTTCGGCGGGGGCGTACGGCGCCTCTCGTCCACAACTAATCTTTTCCAACGTTTCCGCGTTTCGCTCGACGAAGCGCTGCAACGCGCCGAGCGCATCCGTCGGCGTCATTTTCGGCGCGCTCATATCGACGTGTATCCCCTTGAGACCCCGCACGGCGTCGATGAACGCAAACATACCATCTTTAGTGAAAGATCCACCACTCAGAGTGACGTCTTCGAGCGATTCGCACGTCTCCGCTAACGTCCGCAGCGTCGCGTCGGTGAGCTTGACGCACCCGGAGAGATTCAACCGCCTCGTTCTTTTGAACACCCCGCGCTTGGCGTACGCGCGCATCCTCGCGTCCGTGGGCGCACAAAACCCATAACTTAGATCGACGTTCTCAAAAAACAGCTCCGGCGCGCTCTCGATCGCCGCGCGAAACGTTCTCGACACGCACGTCAGCGCGCACGCCGTCGGCACCGCGCCCCCCGCGTCGCGCACGCGTCGCACCAAAATCTCCTGCACCACCTCCACCGGCAACGATTCGAACGACGACGACGACGACGACGACGACGCGTCTCGTCCGCTCGTCCCCGCGCGATCCCCCATCATCTCGACGCCTCGCGTCCTCACCGTCCACCACCACCACCGCTCGGTCGGTACCACTTCGCGCGCGCGTCGTCACCGCCTCCACCGTCGTACCCGGTGATCCCGCGCGCGAAGACGACGCACGACACCACCGCGGCGAACACGGTGAGATTATTTCGCGTCGCCGGCGTCATCTCGCGCGTCGTCGTCGTCGTCGTCGCGTCGTCGTCCCCGCGTCATCCGTCCCGCCAATCCCGCGTCCCGTGTCTACAAATCACACGCATTTGGCACAATCACCATCCCCATTACGACACAATCTCACGTAGTGTACACCACAAACAAGAAAAAACACGCCCGATACTCACACACAAATTCGAACGCGCGCAGGGACAGCCCGCCGACCCGCCCGGGTGCCCGCGTCACTCGCGCGCACGCCCTCGGCCACCGCGCGCGTTCGAGCGACCGAGACGTCGAGTCGACGCGCGCACCGATCGACCGCGCGCACGTTCGATCGCCCGATCGTCGATCGAGAGACGCGCGCGGACGTCGAGTGAGACGCGCGCGCGCGTCGAGAGAGTTGAGAATTCAATCGTTGAGCGGGCGGCGCGGATCGAGGTCGATGCCGGCGCGCGCGGCGCGAAGCGCGCAGGCGCCCGCGCGCGCGCAGGCGGCGATGATGGATTTTGGTGAATTATTCGTCGCCCCCGTGTGCACGGACGCGCGCGTCGGGAGCGAGGAACTCGCATCCATCGGTCGGGAGGACGCGGGCAATCACGAGGTTCGGTGCGTTTTCAGCGAGCGGGTGATTCACGATGACGTACACGACGCGACGCGCGCGACGCGACGATGGCGAGGCGCGCGAGAGATGAGGATGAAGACTGACGAAATAGTACGTCGACGCGTTCGCGCGCGTCGCACGCATCGCGCGCAGGGCGTACAAGCTCGGAAAGAAGAAGCGAAGTTACAATCAAGTCGAGCTCACGTTTGAACGTAAACGGGAGGGAGGCGCCTCGGGGGGCGGGCGCGGGGGCGCGCGCGACGGCGTCTCTGCGCAAGGAGTGCGAATCTTTGAGGCGGTGGAGGCGCCGTTCGGAGAGGATGTGCCCGAACAGTTTCGAAACTCTGCGCTCGAGTACGAGTTGAAGCTGTACAACGGACGAGTCGCGCGCGCGGTGGTGTACTTGGTGTACGCCGAACCGTTGCGAGAGTCGGCGCCGGGCGTGAAGAAGCTCGGCGTGCACGACGGTCAAGGGTATTGTTGGCTTCCAGTCGTGCGCGAACGGTGCGTTAAGGGGTGTGAGGGACCGATCCTGAGCGCGATTCAGAGATTTGGTAAGCAAGGTCGAACGCAGAAGAGCGCGGCGTCTCAAAAAGATTCGGCGCAAGCCTCCAAGGCGAAGCCGACGGCGGAGGATAAATGGAAAGATTCTCGAAATCTCTTCATCTCCATCGATGAGGCGAGCAACCACGTGTGTCCGTACGGTCCGAACAAGTGCAAGGTTTTCCGTCTGTTGTTTGGCGTGTACGAACAGAACACCACCAAGCTCCTCGGAAGCGGCGTCTCCGGACCGATTCGCGTCTTGGCCAACAACGACGTGCCCCAGGGCGCGGCGGCGATGAAGGTTCGATGCGGGCTCAACGACTCGTGGGTCGGTTGGAACGACGCCGTCGAAAAGGATGAGGAAAAATTGCGCGACATCTTCAAGAATCTGTGCCCTCAGGCTGCCGGGAAGACGAATCACGACAAGCTTCGCGAGAAGCGCTTGGAGGAATCTCAGCAAGACGCGCGCAAGCCGCTGCAAAACAAGACCAACCTCGTCGGAAAGACGACGAAGCGCGCGTCGATGAAAGCGACCGCTGCGCCCGCGACGAAGCGCGCCAAGTCTACGGGTGTGATTGCGCCGCCTCGTCAAAACGCCAAGACTCAGCAGCGCAACGATTTCGATTTCGACATCGCCTACGCCGCCACCAACATGAGTGAATCTCCCTTCAATTTTCAAGCCGTGGTGCCCTCTCCGCTCGGCACGCCGCCGGACGAACGGGTCGCCGCGCAAACGAACGCGGGATTCGTCAACTTGTTCGGCACTCCGGACTTTCATCTCGCCGCCCAGGACATGATGACGGATGCTCTCAACACGGCCGACTTGCCGCCGCTGTGCACTCCGGGCGACAGAAGGGCTGAAAATTTCCAAGACGCCGCGCCGCCGACGACCGGCATGGGCACGTTCAGGTTCACGCCGTCGATCGCAAACATGGCGTCCGGTGGTAGTCTGATGTCGCTCTCGGGTTTGGATTCTCTTCACATCGGTGGGAGCGCTTTCGGCAAAACACCCGCTGAGTTCAAGACGAAGACCGAGTCAAAGGTGTTTACGAGATCCGCGAAGAAGGCTGCTGCGACGCAGCCAACGCCGGGAACCGTATTCATCAATAACCTTTTGGTCAGTGGACAAAAGATTGCTCCGACGCACGTGAACTCCGCGGTGCAGACTTCTCGTCGAAGCACGCGCGCTGCCGCCAAGCAACCGCTCGCCGACGAGACTGCACCTCGCACGACGGCGGCGAGCAGGCTCGTCGCCACGCTGACGTCGACGGGCCCCAGCGCCGGACCGGCACCGCCCACCGGTGTCGCATCGGCGCCGGGTGTGAATGTTCAAGACGCGACGTACGAAACGGGACCGGTTCGTGCGGGTCGTAGTCGACACGCGTCTCCAACTGGCGTCGCGCCGGTGCGTTTGCTTTTTACGTCTCCGTCGGGTCGCGGCACCGCCGACGAGTTGGACGCTAGTGACGTCGACGACGATGACGTCGGTCTCACGTCTCCGAATGCGGCGTTCGGCGCGCGACGCAACGCGCGTAGCGGACAAACGACCAGGTTTCCCACCATTGCGTCGCTTCCAGAGCTCGTCGAAGCGGACAAGGCGACTGCTCGAGTGACGACAAAGGTCGGTAGACTGTCTGGGCATTTCCGTCGGGAAGCCATGCCCCCGCCCCCCAAGCACGTGGCAGAACCCGAGATGAAGCGAAAGACAAGAAATAGTATGGTTCATTTCAGCGGCGACGTCAACTTTGACAACACGCAGAGCCTCTCCAAGCACGCTCTGAAGGCGTCCGAGCCGTCCGAGCCGAAGATGGACAGAGCCGACGTGTCTTCGTTGCTCTCACCCGAGTGGAAGTCCGTCTCGAAGAAACGCAAAGGGATGGATAAGCGAACGAAGCAAACGCGGGAAAAGCCACAGGGTTTGATCGAAAAAGCCAAGTGCGCCATCCTCGGAACGTCTCACTAATTTCTTGTGCGAGCGGTGGACGCCGACTCGACCGCTCTTCACCGTTTACTAGCCAAATATGTACTCTTTATAGCCGAGTCTCGCTCGCGACGCACCGCGAGCAATTGTAATGTGAAAACCATTTCATGCTTTCTCCTTCGCGCGCCGATTCTCACCGTACGGCGCCCGTCGCGCCGACCGACCTCTCGCGCGCGCGACGCCCCGGCGCCTCCCTTCAGACAGACTCACCCGATCGGTTTGGCGCACGAATCAGGTTTTCCACTCGTCACTTCGCGCCAGCACTCTATGCGCCGCGCTCGACACGCGATCGAAGCCTGCACACGGGCGATCGAAATAAAACCCACGAGTTTATTCTCGTCGTCAAACCCACGCCTCGGTCGTCGCGACATGCACGCCGCTTCTCTCGCGCGGGCGCGAATCGCAGCCCCGCGATTCATCGCCGGCGGCGCGTCGTCCGCGGCGCGTCTTCAGCGTCGCGCGGTCGCGCCCGTCGTCTCTCGCAGCGTCGATGCGACGTGGAAAATTAACCGTGGATTTTCCGTCGTCGTCGAGTCTGCGGAGGGCGACGTCGAGGGTGAGGAGAGCGCGGCAGACGCGGAGAGCGTCGAGGCGCCGGTGGCGGAGGAGCAGCACAAACTTTACATCGGAAATTTGAGCTGGAACGCTTCCGCGGACGACTTGAAGGCGGCTTTCGGTGAGTTCAACGTCACGGAAGCCGACGTCGTCTTGGATAGAAACACCGGTCGAAGCCGTGGATTCGGTTTCGTGACTGTGGCGAGCGCCGAAGACTTGGAGCGCGCCGTCGAGGCGTTGAACGGACACGAAATCGACGGACGAGAAGTGCGCGTGTCCAAGGCGCAAAGCGCGGGTGAGCGACCGGAAAGACCGCTTCGCATGCCGGGTGAGAGACGACAGATGCGTCGCGAGCCGGATAACCGTAGAGTGTACTTCGGTAACCTCTCGTGGGGAATGGATCACCTCGACTTGCAGGACCTCTGCGGCGAATTCGGCTCCGTCGAAGACAGTCGCCTGATCACCGATCGCGAAACCGGACGATCGCGTGGATTCGGTTTCGTCACCATGAGCAGCGAAGCCGAAGCCGACGAAGTTGTCGCGCAATTGAACGGTCAAGATGTCGACGGCAGAGTGCTCCGCGTGAACATCGCCAACTCTTAAGTAAACGACGAACACGAACTCACGGGTGGTTTTTTGAAATTTTGATCGTGTTGAGGGAGGAAACTGGGATTATAATGGGTGGGATGAGGATATTTACCTAGCGATTTAGTTCACATACGTGACGAGGAACACTTCTTTGTAACTTTACATCCGGCTGCCAGAACCAATGCGCGAAACATCAACTCTTTCGCTCAGAATTGACTTCGTCGACGGCCCGATTGAAAATGTCCACCATCTTTTCTAAGACTTCGTACTGAGATTTTTGAATGCGTTTCTTATCCTGTAGCTGAAACTCTCTGTCGGCGTCCCACGGGGGAAGCGCTGGAATGCGCACCAACGAGTTCCAAGTCCCGCGGTACTGTCGCTTGTCAAACTGCCAGACTTCGGCTCCGGTTTTATCGCTGATGATGGCGCCCCAAGTGTAATGCATGACGGACGCTTGTCCGATCGTGATATCAGCAGGCGGCTGAATCATCAGCTTTTGGAAAGGAACGGGAGGTAGCTCGAACTTGAGTTTCGGTCGTACCGCCGCGGACGCGAAAGACCAGGCGTACATGTCTCGTACCCATCCGAACACGCGCTTGACAACTTCGCTCGTCTCTCCGAATTCTACCTTCTCCGCCCAGACTTCGCTGACTCGCTCCAGATCGTCCCGGTGGATGGATTGAGGCGCATTACCCGTCTGGTAGACATCTTTCAGAGGGCCATCCTTGGACTCGTCGTGCAACAGCACCGACGCCTCTTTGGCGTCGGGATAACTCGGGACGATGTAGCCAAACAGAAACCCGTACGAATGACCCTTCGCCAGCAAAACGCTCGGCGGTGGGCTTCGAATGAATAAATAGTCCGTCTCGGCCATAAGAATGTGCGAACATTGCCTCGAATCGTCCGTCTTCATCCACTGAGCGATGGCTCGCGCGCGATCTTTGACCGCGTAGTCGCAAAAGTTGTCGCACTCTACGTGCGTCGGATCGACGCGCCACGTCGGGATTAGATCCATGAGCTCGTCATCCGTCGATCGATGTAATATTCTCGTGACGTGCTTTAATATGCTATCCTTTTCGCTCGCCACCGTCTTCCAAGTCTGATAAAAAACCATCGTCTGCCAATTCATGTACGGAGCACCGTTGCTAGTAATCATCGTGTGCAGACACGTCTTCAACTCTGTGCTCTCCGCGTCGTACTTGGGCACTTTAGGGTACAGAACGCCACTCGTTTTCTTTTTGTCGTGTTCCTCGCCGTACATCGGGGGAAGATAATCGTTCATCAATTTTCCCGTGAAACACTCTCCCGGCGCCTGAGGATCGTGTTGCCACAACTGACACCCACTCGTCGCCTTGCACAGCTCGCAACAATCTCTAGAAGAACCGATCTTTACCACGTCCGCCGAATGTTCAATCTTTTGCGGCCCCCAATAATCGCTCAGAGGCAACTCGTGACACTCATCATCCGCCGGTTCCGAGTCTCTGATTCGTCTCCACTCGCTCGCGTCAAAGCCCACTCGCGACGCCGCGGTGTCGCTCGTCACCACCACGGGCGTCCCCGACCTCTCAGACGTCGACGCGTCGTCTCCATCTCTCGCGTTTGTCTTCTTCGAGACGGTGTTGCTCGTCGCTACATCGACACCGCCGGCGTCCTCACTGGCACCTCCTTGCTCGTGCCCGCGCGACTCTCCGACTGTCTCGTCCACCTTGGCGAGTTCTTCCGCCACGCGTCTCGTCACGTATGCCTCGTCGCCGGCCGCGTCGCGCAGGTCGCGTCCCGAACTCGTCGCTCGATCGGCGCCTTGGATGGCATCGAACGCGGGCGTGACTCTATCCACGACGAGCGCGTACACGATCACGGCGACGAGCGCGGTGAGCGCGGTGGATGCGCTGCATTTACACCTCGCGCATCTGCCGGACGCGCGCGTTTGTTTCGAGGCGACCGTTCCGGGGAAAGGTCGTCGGCGCATTGCGCGCGCGGCACACTCTGAGGACGCATTCGCTCGCTCGCGCGGCTCGAAGACGACCGCAGTGGGACTCGATGTGAACTAATCGAATATCGTGTACGATTGAATGACTAATCGAATTTCGTGTAAGATTTGGTCGGGAAGAGAAAGCACTTGGCGAGAGATAACAGACCGCCGAATTGTTGCGCGATGTTCAATCCGAAGAACATTCGCGAGAGCGCCTTGCAGAACGCGAACGCGTTGTCCGCCACGGGATAGCACAAAGGCGGAGGGATGTTGGTCTTCATTAGGAGAGGGAACCTGTCGACAACGACGGATTTGGGGACGCAGCAACCGCGGAGACCTTCGATCCCGGCGAAACGATCGAACCCAGACTCTTTCACGCCGCCGAACGGAAGGGACTGCGCCATGTACGTGGAGCAGAAATCGTTGATCGACGTCATACCGGCTTCGAGTTGGGAGCCGAGCTTCTCGGCGCGTTTGGTGGACTTGGTGAAGACGTTCGAACCGAGCCCAAAGTCGCAGTCGTTCGCTAGGGCGATCGATTCGGCGTCGCTCTTGGTTTTCACGATGGCGAGAACCGGACCGAACACCTCTTCGCGCGCGATGCGCATGTCGTGCGTGATGCCAGAGATGACCGTCGGCGGGTAGAATTGACCGCCCTTCGCACCGAGCTCTATTTTGCCTCCCACGTGCACCGTCGCACCGCGACTCACAGCGTCATCGATGAGAGATTGAACGTACTGCGCTTGTTTCGGCATGCACATCGCGCCGCAGTCCACCGAGGAACTCAGCGCCCAGCCTTGTCGTAACTTTGTCGCCGATTCCAAAACTCTCGCTAGGAACTTGTCGTGAATCTTTTCGTGCACGTAAAAACGTTCGGCTCCAGCACAGTTTTGTCCACACGATTGAAACGCACCGCGAAGCGCCATGGGTACGCACTGGTTCAGATCAGCATCGGCGCACACGATGAAGGGATCCTTGCCACCGAGCTCCAACACGACGGGCGTAAGAGTCTTCGCTGCCGCTTCCATGACTTTGCGACCGATGCCCGTGGATCCGACGAAGACAACCTTTTGAACGCCACCGGTGACCAAAGCGCTGCCGGCTTCGCCGTATCCGGTGATGATTTGCACCAAGTCCCGCGGCGCCCCGACGGCGTCAAGCGCGGCGTCGATGACGCGCCCGTAGTACTGAGAGCTCCAGCTCGCGTATTCGCTCACCTTGACGACGAGCGCATTACCCGCGAATAAGTTTGCCACCAACGGATTGAAAACATTGTGAAACGGATAGTTCCACGGAACTATGGCACCCATGACGCCGACGGGATGATATTCTACTCGAGCCTTCTTGTAGAACATCATCGCCCCGCTCGAGCGATGTTCGGGCTTCAACCACTGCTCGCCCTCGTTGCACAACCATCGAATCTTCTCCAACGTCACGAGAACCTCGCCGAACGCGGCGTCGACGAGCGGCTTGCCGCTATCGCGAGCGCTCACTCGACAGATGGTATCTTGTTCCTCCAAAATAAATCTCTGAATCACCCGCAAGAGCGTGCGACGCGTCTCGAACGAACTCTTCGCCCACTGCTTTTGGGCTTTCGCCGCGCGAGCGATCCTCTCTCGCACTTCATCCGCCGTCATCGCGCGCATGTTCGGTCCCAGCAAACGCATGTTCCCCGGATCGTAACAAGGCACGCTGTCGCTCGGAAAAGGCGCGTTCGCGTCCCAGAACTCCCCGTCGATCCCGTTCTCTTCCTCGTCCGTGAGCTTGACGACGATCTTCGGCACTCTCGTGCGCCTGAGAAACCGCAAGACGACGGCGAAGACGAGGATAGAAAACCAAAAGTTGCGCTGATCGACCGCCACCTTCAACTGCGTGAGCGCCGCGCGCATGACCTCCGGCATCGGGACGTGATGCAAGAATTGAAACACTAGGTTCACGAGCTCGCTCGCCATCGCGAGCGGTCGTCGCCGCCGACGCGAAGTGAGGGCTCGACTGAAGTCGCGCGGGACGAACGTAATCTCGTCGAAACGATCCGCGCCGCGTCACTCTGTCGCGCGACGTACATGCCGTCGACGCGCGCGCGCGAGGAGAGCGAACGGGAAACGAGACCGCTCGTCGCGAGCGCGTGCGCTCGAGACGAGGGCGACATGGCGCGTGGGAGCGCGAAGAGACGCGCAACACCTCTCAACGAGAGACCGTCGTCGTCGGCGTTCGAGCGCACGCGCGGCGCGCTGTGCGTCGTCATCGCGTGCGCCGTCATCGGTCTGCTGTTCGCGGTGACGCCAGAGTCGACGCTCGCGAGGCGACGAGGGCCGGCGCACGCGGAGGGCACGCGCGCATTGGGCGTCGCGTCGGGAGCGCGAGACGACGGCGAGCCGAGAGTCTTCGCGTACGACGTCGTCGCTTCGTACAGGCACGATTCGAACGCGTTCACGCAGGGATTGACGATGTGTGGCACCGGTGTGCTGTGCGAGAGCACGGGAGCGGTGTCCGGGATGAAGAGCACGGTGCGCACGACGGAGCTCGCGAGCGGGAAGGTGTTGTCAACCGCACCGGTGGACGGCGCATTCGCCGAAGGTTTAGCGCGAGTGGGGAGAGACGTGCACGTCATCTCGTGGCGAACGAATAAAGGTTTTTCTTTCACGCTGCGAGGCGATGGTACGGTGGCGCCGACCGGTACTTTTGAGACACCGCTGAGCGACGGTTGGGGACTCGCCGAACTCGACGGCGACTTGTACGCGACGGACGCGACGGACAAGTTGCATGTCTTGAGTCCACCGCGACTCGACGGGGATACACTGACGAAGAAACGATCGATGACAGTGACGGATGATGGAAAACCAATGCGGTTTACGAACGAATTGGAAGCGATCGGTGGAGAAGTGTACGCGAACGTCATCGAGCGACCGTGCTTGGCTCGCATAGATCCCGCGAGCGGCAGAGTCACGGGGTGGGTGAATCTGTCGGGTTTGAAGGAGACGAGTCCGAACAACGGTCGAGGCGACGTGTTGAACGGTATCGCATACGATGAATCGAACGATAAACTTTACGTGACTGGGAAGATGTGGCCGACGCTGTTTGAAATTCGTCTCCGAGAGGTCACTTCGGACGAATCGCTGGACGAGGCACGAAGAGTGTGCACGCCATCCGCGTCTCTACCGCAGTACGGGTATCCGTGAGCGCGTATGAGTATAAAACATACTACGATAGTATTACTTATGGCATAGGTATAGTAGACACATTATCACTCTCTTAGACTTGTACAGCGAGACAACAGACGCTCGCCCGCTCGTCCCGTAGGGAAAACCATGCGCCGCGCGCGCAACAGCGTCTAGCCGAGCATATTTATGAGCAGGACCCACTTGTGCTTGATGGGATTATTCTTCACATCCCTTTTCTTTTTCTCCAAGTACTGATGTGTGATCAGAGACAGCACCGCGTGAATGCAATCGTACTCTTGCTTCTCGTCCAGGAGCGGCACGTCGATGATGAGATTCAAGTCGTCCGAAACCTTCACCAACCACTCATCGAGATCACCTCTCTCCTCGTGTTCGCTCGCGTCTCGAAAGAAGTGATGCGCTCCCGTCCGATGTAACTCCCGTTCGATCGTATCCGCGATCAAATCGACCGCCTTGACACAGATGATTTGTTCCGTCATCGGATTCAACAACGGAATGTGAACCAGGCGGTTGAGAAACGTCGCAATGACCCATCGCGTCGTCTGATCAATCTCGTGCGGTTCCGTCGGCGACGCCGTGTGCGCCAACGTGTCCGGTTGTTCACCTAACGTCGTCACGTGTTGCTTCGCGTGATCCATGAACTCGTCCTTCGACATCGTCCCCGCGGGCGCGATGCTCTCCACCATCGCCTTGCCCTCGTCGCTCGCGTGCCACTCTTGCAATTCGCGGTGCGCGTCCACGACGTTCTTTTGCACCACCGTCTTTTGCGTCAACATGTCAGACATCGCGCTCGACGCGCGCGGACGGTCGTTGTGAGCCACACCGTCCGCGGTCGCGCGCGCGCGGTGCGAGACGCGCCCGCGCGTCGTCGTCGACCGACGCGTCGATGATGACGGTCGAGATTTCTGACGATCGAAGACGCTCGTCGCGAGCGTCGTCGACGTGACGGCCATCGTGAGTCGTCGATCGGTGGGTGTGCGAATGCGAATGCAGAGAAAGTCGGTGTCGCGCGAGACGCGCGACGATCGAGGTCGTGCGCGGCGTCGAGTGGCGCGCGGCTGTCGCTGTTTCGATTCTGTTTGGTGATTGTTCGATGTGGCAATGTGACGAGTCATGACTCGATAAAGAGTGGGTCGGAAGAAGAGCAGAAGAAAGAGGGAAGACGGAAGAAACGAAATCAACCGACGCTCGTGGCGAATTGCAATAGTTGTTTTTTTTTGTTTTGCTAGGCGTTCGAGCGAGAACCGCGCGCGTGGATCGACAGTGTGTCGACCGATGCGAGCGGTGCGCGAGAACAGGCGCTTCTAAGAGTGGAACGCTCGAGCGGCGGCGCCGAGAAGCGGCGCGCGACGCGCTCGGGCACACAATCCCTAAGGAAATGAATAATCTGTGCGAAAGGTTTACGCCGCGGCCGCACCGGCAACAAGCTCAATGATTTCCGAGGTAATCTTGGCTTGGCGGGCGCGGTTGTAAACCAAAGACAAGTTCTTCTTGAGTTCCTTCGCGTTATCAGAGGCGGTGGACATCGCGTTCATGCGCGCCGCGAGCTCAGAGGCGAGAGACTCTTGGAGCGCACGGAGGATTTGGGAGTTCATGTAAAGCGGCATGAGCGCATCGAGGATCTGGTTCGGATCTTGCTCGAACTGCATGACACCCTCAAACTCGGAAACTTCCGTGTCGTTCGCCTCGCGCTTGACAGCGAATTGACCATCTTCAGAGGTGAGCTTGAAGATTTCATCGTTCGACGCGTCGACGCAGACACCATCGACGTTGCACACTTCACCTTCCTTGGAGAGCGGCAAGAGCGTTTGCACGGTCGGTTCCGCGGAGATGAGGGAGACGAATCGGGAATAGATCATCTCAACCTTGTCGACCTCCTCCGAGGTGAACTCCGCGAAGATTTCATCCGCGATGGTTTGCGCGTCTTGCGTGGACGGAGCTTGGCCCATGTCGAAACGCTTCACCAAGTTGTACTGCTCCTTGCGGCGGTTGAAGTAAACGCCACCCTTCTTACCGACGGTGATGAGCTTGGCTTCGACACCTTGAGCCTTGAGCTCGGCGACGCGTTGCTCCGTCTTGCGAATGATGAAGTTGTTGAAACCGCCGCACAAACCGCGGTCACCCGTGCACACGATGAGCATGCAAGACTTGACCGGGCGCTGCTTGGTCAACGGCACATCAACGTCTTCACCGGCCAACTTGCTGTTGATGGCGAACAAAACCTTCACCAAAGACTCGGAGAACGGGCGCGCGCCGATGACGGCGTCTTGCGCCTTGCGCACCTTCGCCGCGGCGACGAGCTTCATCGCGTCGGTAATCTTCTTCGTGTTACCGACGGAGGCGATGCGATCACGCATTTCCTTCGGGCTCGCGTTGCGAATCTACACATCGTTCAAAAAATAAACCCCGTCAGTCTCCGAGCTCGACATTCATTCGCTCGCCCCGCCGCCCCCGCGGCGTCCCAAACCCTCATCTCGGGATACGCATCATTCATCGGTCTATCCGTCCCACCCGCGAATCGATCGTCCGCGTCCACCGCGCCCGTCGTCCCGCGCGCGTCACCGGGTCACGAGACCGCGCGCCTCGACGAGACGTTCGTCCCGACCGATCGCCCGTCGCGACGCGCGCGCACACCACCCGCGCGCGCGCCCACGCGCGCGCCCGACATGGCGGATAACGCGCGCGTGACCCTACTCGGTCCCCGATGCGCGCATCCACCCACGATGACGCGCGCGCGACGCCACAACCGGCGCGCACACCGCGCACACCCCACGGAACTATTCTCGCGCGTCTATCCACACCGTCCCCACGCGCGCCGGTCCCTTCGCGCACGCGTCACCGTCGTCGATCCCGCGAGATTCGTGTCGATCCATCCGTTCGCGACCGCGATCTTCGCGCGCTCTTTTTTCCTCGCGTCGAGTCCACGCGCACGCACCACGAGCGAGCGCGGCTTGGCGGCCGGCGCGGTCGCGCGCGCGGTGACCTTGGTCGATCCGCGCGCGGTGGTCGAGGCGCGAGCGCCGAGCGCGGGGGCGAACACGACGGTGGTAGCCATCGGAGCGTCGATGAGTGCGGGGCGCGTCGCGCGCGGGCGCGGGGTCGGGGGCGGGGGGTGGACCCCTCTCGCATGGGGGTACACGTTGAGTCAGGACTCGCCAAGGTGCGTGCGGGGACGGTCGCGTCCATCGTCGGTCCTTCGATGGGAAATGATGGGGTGATGTGGATGTGGAGTATGGGATCGCATGGCGCACACGGCGCGGGAAATCGCGAGGCGGTTGGCGTCCTCGGTGGGCGAGGACGCGACGAGGAGACGGCGACGCGCGACGCGTCGTGATCATCGATGTGTACCGTACCTGCGCGACGCGGGATCGGGCGCTACGAGACGTCGGCGCGGAGGACGAGCTCGTGGTGGGTGATGTCCACCGGACCGCCGGCGGCGAGAAGGACGCTGGCGGCGTGGTCGGGGTCCGGGAACTGGCGAGGCTCGCACGGGGCGCCGCGCGCGCGCAGAGCGTCCCACGTTTCCTCGCGGTGCTGCGTCTCGCGAACGACGATGACCGCGCCGGATTGATCCCGCGCCGTGGTGTCGCAAAAGAATCGCGTCTCTCGCAGTCGAATGAGCACGCCGTCGACTCGAAGCCAAAATCTGAGGAGCACGTACCAACACTTGGGCATGACGCGCACCTTTAATCCGAGGTGCGCGACGCCGTTATCGTCGAGTTCGGACTCGTATAGCGTCAGCTCGTCATACATTTGGATGGGATCTCTCTCCGTGAGCATCCCGCGATCGATTCGTCTCTCTGTCGTCGTCCACGAAGGCGCGGGATCGACGCCCGCGTCGGCGACGACGCTTCCGCCGTACGGCGTCGTAAACGTCCAATCGTAACTCGCACTCTTCTCCGTCGAATTCCACGACGACGACGCCGGTGCCGCCGCTGTCGTCGACGGTTGCGTCGTCGCCGTCGCCGTCGCCGTCGACCCGTCGTTTTCTCCCGCGTCGCCGTCCCCAAAACGCTCCACGTGCGCTCTCGTCCACGTCTCCGCCGCCGCAACCTTCACCGCGGGCAAATCCAGCGCCACCCACTCTCGAAGCGCGTCCTCGGCGTGAAATCGAAGCGTCACCCCGCTCTCGTGCGTCAACTCCAGCGCGCTGTCGAAGAGCATCTCCGGCGTCGTCGGCGCGTTCGTGCTCAACTCCAGCGCCCGGATGCGCTCGCGATTCACTATGGGCGTCGCCGTGCTCGTCGCCCGCCATCCGCCTCCGCACGTCGCGGTCTCCACGCGCGCGTCTCTCAGCGACATCTTCCTCGTCGCTCGCGCGCGTCGACGTCGCGCGACGGACTGTGCCGACGCCCCGACCGTCGGGCGCGCAGCTCTCAGCTCTCAATTCGAGGCGCGCAGCTCTCAGCTCTCATTTCGAGACGCGCCGTCCGGGCGCGCGGCGAGCGTCACTCTCGAGCGATGACGCGACTCCGACGCGCGATGGACGCGTTTCGCGCCATCGCGGACCCGCTCGAGCGGTACGTGTACCTGCGCAAGCTCCAGCGCGGAGACACGGAGACGTTTTATCGAGCGCTCATCTCTCGGCCGCTCGAACTCATGCCGTTCGTGTACACGCCGACGGTGGGCGAGGCGTGCGAGCGGTATCACGATCTCCCGACGCCGGCGAATGGCGTGTACATCACGGCGGACGATGCGGGGGCGGTCGGGGCGAAGCTTCGGCGCCACTGGAAGGAGGAGATGGCGTGGTTGAGCCGAGGGGTCGGGGGCGCGTCGGCGGCGGCGAGAGCCGAGGGCGCGAGTCACGGGGACGAGCGCGTGGCGGTGGCGGTGGTGACGGACGGTGAACGAATTTTAGGGCTCGGAGATCTGGGCGCGGGGGGGATGGGGATCAGCGAGGGGAAGATTTTATTGTACACGGTGTGCGCCGGCGTGCACCCTTCGACGTGTCTGCCGGTGTGTCTTGACGTGGGGACGAATAATAAAAAGTTGCTCGAGGATCCGAATTATAAGGGATTGAGGAGAGAGAGGCTAAAGGGAGAGGCGTACGACGCTCTCGTGGATGAATTCATGCGAGAGATGCGCGCGTGGCAGCCGAATTGTTTGGTGCAGTTTGAGGACTTCGGGAACTCGAACGCGTTCCGGATATTAGAAAAGTATCGAACCACCGGTCCGTGCTTCAACGACGACATTCAAGGTACCGCGGCGATCACGCTCGCCGCGTTGTTGAGCGCGCTGCGAGCGACGAAGGGTGAGTTGGAAGATCAGAAGATATTATTTTACGGAGCGGGAGAAGCGGGCGTTGGCATCGGAGAGTTGATCGCCATGGCCATGGAAAAGACTGGTATGTCGCACAAAGATGCCATGGAGAGGTGCTATTTTATGGATAGTAAGGGACTGGTGTGCAAAAGTCGTCTCGACCGTTTGCAGCACCACAAGATACCGTTCGCGCACGACGTCGAATACCAACCAGATTTGGCGTCGGCGATTGCCGCCATCAAGCCCACCGCTTTGATCGGCGTGAGCACGATAGGCGGTGCGTTCACCGAGGACATCGTCAAGTCTATGTGCGCGCTAAACGAGCGACCGATCATATTCCCGCTCTCTAATCCCACGTCGAAGGCTGAGTGCACGTTTGAGCAAGCAATGGAGTGGAGCGACGGTAAAGTAGTCTTTGCGAGTGGATCGCCTTTCGATCCCGTCGTTCGTAAGCGCGACGGTGTCAAGGTTTTCCCCGCGCAAGCGAACAACGCGTACGTATTCCCGGCCCTCGGCTTCGCCGCCGCGCTCACGGACGCGTCTCAAGTCACTGATGATTTGTTCCTCGCCGCCGCCGAGTCGCTCTCTGCCATCACGTCGGACGCCGAGATCGACGCCGGCCATCTCTTCCCCGACATGGACTCCATTCGCGACGTCTCCGTCACGCTCACGGCTGAGATTTGCGAGATGATCGTCGCTAGAGGTCTCGGCCGCGCTCCAAAGGGTGTGAAGACGCACGACGACTGGTTGGCATACATTCAATCACACCAGTACCATCCGGGAGAGGAGAGTCTCGCGTCCAAACTTTGATTTCTTCCAAGCTATGGTCTCGAAAACAACGTGTTGTCATTTTATTCATTCATTCATTTATTCATCCATTCACGCGTTTGCCCGCTCGTTTCCCGTCACGTCCTGTCCCGCGGGTCGCGACGTCGAGGCGGACGTGACGGTTAAGGTCCGCACTCTCCCCCTCCTCGCGCGCGACAGAGGCGTCCCTGCGAACCATGGGCGCAAACGAATCGCGCGCGCGCGACGCCGGCGAGGCGTCCACGTCCTCGCGCGCGCGCGCGTCGTCGTCGTCGACGTCGACGACGCGCGCGACCGAGAGCGTCGGGCCCGCCCTGGGATTCGCGCGTCTGTTTTCCCTCGCGCCGACGGCCAAGCGCGCGGCGCGCGCGGACCTGTACGTGCACCCGACCTACCTCGCTGAGCGCGTCCTCGCGTTTCAGCACACCGGACCGCGAGACGAGGGCGACGAGAGGTACGCGGCGGCGCTGCGAGAGAACGCGGCAGCGCTGCGACAGGCGCACCCGTCGGGACACGCCCTGCTCATTGCGTTGAACGGCGCGCTGACGTGGACGCGCGCGATGTACGATGATTTTGGGTGTTTTGTCGAGTTTCAATCGTTTTGGGAGCGTCCGCGGGGGGTGTGCGCGGGAGAGTTGGACAGCGTGTTGAGCGCGTGCTCGAGCGCGAAGAATTGGTTGGACATGTCGGAGTCCAACGTCGTGTGCTTTCACGTGCGCGCACACGACGGATTCGACGCGCCGGGCATGTTGCGTTATATCGTGGCGTGTTTTACCGCGTACGTGAGCGCGGAGGAGACGACGATCGATGAGGCATTCGGTGAGTTGCCGGCGCCGCCGCCGCGCGCGTTTACGCGCGAGCGAGGAGAGACGCCGTCTCGCGCGCAGCTGCGATACGGCGAGTACTTGTGTCGAACGGTCGACGCTCGAGGTCGAGGGGCCGAGCGCGATGCGTCGAAGAGGGATATCATTCCGGCGCGGCGATTGCGATTGAAACGACTCGTCATCGCTGGAGGTTTATCCATCGAACGAGGAGGATGGCGACCGTACGCGCTCGTCTCGTGCCGCGGGCACGTCGTCGGCAAGAGCTGGACGCAGGGCATCGCTCCCGATTGGCACGGCACGAGGCACGGACTCGTGCCGATCGGGATGGAGCTCGTGCGCACGGGGCATCAGTTCAACACGACGGTGGAGATGTCGGGAGGGCTCGTGCTCGAGGGCGACGTCGTCATCTCGGTGTTTCACTGGACGGGCGACGAAGCGAGAGACGAATTATCCCCCGTGATGACGTTCGCATTTCACACGGGCTTCGTCGATCTCAGCGACGATGCCACCGTCGTGCGCGTGACGCGAGACGAACTCGATTGTACGGACGAGACTTTGATACCTGAGGATTACTTTTTGGATTTAACCGTTCTCGCTGAAAATCGCGAGCGCGTCACCGAAAGCGTCAGTGTACAGACGACGCCGACCGTCGATGATGGTCGCGACGAACGGGAATCAACCCCGGCGAGCGTTCCTCCGCCGCCACCGCCGCCGCCACCGTTACGTCCGCCTTCGACACTCAAGGGACCACCGCCGTCGCCGCCGCCGCCACCGCTGCCACCGCCGCCACCGCCGCCGCCACCGCCGCCACCGCCGCCGCCGCCACCGCCGGGTTTGGCGCGACCAAAGTCGGTGCCGTCGCCACCATCCGCGCCACCGATACCGCCTCCATCGCCCCTCGGACAGTTCAAAGCGGTCTCGCTCGCCCCGAAACCCGTCGAGCGAGGGCTGACGCTGCGCAAAGTGTTTTGGGACAAGATTTCCGCGACGACGAACACGTGGTGGGAAAGCATCGACGGCGACGAGTTGAACGACGCCGAGAAGCACGCGCTCGTGAAACATTTCGAGATCAAGGCGGAGATCCGCAAGAAGGCGACGTCGAAGTCCAAAGACGCGCCGGGACTGCCGACGTTGATTCCGATTCCGCGAGCGAACAACATATCCATCATGCTCTCACGTTTCCCGATGACGGCCGACGAGATCGTCGAGGCGATTCGCGAGGGCGATCCGAACGACAGACTCACCATCGAGCGCTTGGCCGTATTGCTTCAGTGCGAGCCAAAGGAGGAAGAAGTCGCGGTGATGCACCGTTTCGACGGCGACGTCTCCGCGCTCACGCCGCCGGAGAAATTTTTAATGGATCTCGCCGGAATCGAGCGATTGGAGGAGAAGCTCGCGACGCTCGTGTACGTTCGTCAATTTCCAGAACTCTTGGCCGAGGCGTACGCCGGGTTAGAGGCCATCGACACCGCGTGTCGAGCGGTCACCGAGTCGAAAAGTTTACGGCGAGTCCTCGCGTGCGTCTTGCGCGTCGGCAACTTTTTAAACGCCGGCGGTTCGCTATCGACAACGAACGGCGTCACGCTCGATTCTCTCCACAAACTTCGCGACGTGCGCGCGACGTCGTCGTCGCGCGCGGGCGGCCTCACCCTGCTCGACGTCGTCGTCGAACTGGTCGACGCGCGACACGGCGAGACGTCTCTCGCCGAAGAGCTCGGCGCGTGTCAGCCGGCGAGTCGCGTCGCGCGCGTCGAACTCGAGGGCGTCATACGCACGCTCACGCGAGGCGTGACGCGAATCAAACTCGAAAGTGAAAAGTCCGGGCGCTTTCGAGGCTTCCTCGCGGATCTTGACGCTACGATCGACGCCCTCTCGTCCGAAGCCGCGCGCGTCGACGACGCCTTCGCCCGTTTCGCCGAACTCTGCGGCGAATCTCGACGCGCGCCCGAGGATATCTTCGCCAGTCTATGGGCGTTCGCGCGCGCGTGCGACGCGTCGAGAGACGCCAGAAAGCGCCGCACGTCCACGAAGCCCGCGTCATCGATCGCATCCTAGTTGCAGGCGCGGACGCGTCTTTCGCCTCGCGACGGGACGAAACGCGGGACGACGGGACACCGCCGCGCGTGTCCGCGTCTCGCCCGCCGACATGTCGCGCCCGGCGTCGCGTGCATTCACCCGCGCGTACGCTGCGCATTGGCTCCCCAACGGCGCGAGAGCGTGGCTCGAACGCGTCGAAAACGCCGCCTTTACGCGCGCGCTCATCGACACGATGAAAACCATTCCCTCGCTCGCCGGCCGAGAGGAGAGCACTGCGGCGCGCATCGCGTCTCGCGCGGCGGAATTGTACGACGAGGAGTCGTCCTCGCGCGCGGAGGCGCCCACAGACGCGGAGGCGACGCACGTCAAGACGGCGGCGCGCGCGTTGGCGACGTACGAGACGCTGCGACCGTTCTTGGGGAACGACGAGGCGACGCTGGAGCTGATGCGCACGCGAGCGGGCGCTGAAAAGACGGCGGTGACGATGAACGGTGGACTCGTGCGCGGGGCGCTAATGTTGAGTAGGAATCGCGCGCAAACGTTGGCGGGGATGGTGGCCAACGTGACGAACGACTTGGCGCCCGGCGCGTGGACGCGAACGGATGATGACGACGGCGCGTCGTTCGCGACGACGACGTGCGCTTACCACACTTTTTTTGAAAAGAGAGACGTCACGTTCCTGACGACGACGACGTGCTGTTCGCTGGACGTGGAGGTGTGGTTTGGAAAGGTGGACGAGCCGACGGCGCGCGTCGAGCTCGCGGAATCGAAAGCGAACGGCGACGCGAGGTGCTGCATTCGCGTGCGCGCGTCGAGCGCGTGAACGCGCGAACGACGGACGGCGCTTTCCGACGGCGCTCGAGGCGCGGTCCGCATGTAACAACACGAGAATAGCTGTAGTTCTATAGTCTACGCGAAACGCGCGAGGTAGTTGCCGACCGCGTCACTCGTTCGCGCGCACCCATGCGCGCGCCGACGTCCTCCGCCGACGCGACCGACGCGTCGACATCGTCCGCGTCGCGATTCGATCCATCGTCGCTGCACGGCAGGCTCGTCCACGGCACGTGCGGCTGGGCGGCCGCGAGTCAGCGATTATCCATCTACACCTCGGCCGAGGCGCAGACGGGCGAGTCGCGGCTTCCTCGCTACGCCGAGCGCTTCGGATTCGTCGAGATCGATTCCACGACGTACGCCGTGCCGAATCCCGACGTCGTTCGGCGGTGGGTGGAGGCGACGCCCGATGGGTTCGTCTTCGTCGTCAAGGCGTTTGGTGGATTTTGCGCGTCCACCGTCGACGCGCGGTCGCTGCCGCGGGACGTGCGCGAGGCGACGACGTCGACGCCGTCGGGCCGGTTGTCGTACGCGTCCATGTCGTCTCGAGCGAAGTCGATGCTGTGGGATCGATTTAACGAGGCGTTGGCGCCCATTCGAGACGCCGGGAAACTCGGGTGCGTGGTGTTTCAATTTCATCTGTCGCAGGGCGTCTCGGAGACGCTCAAGGCGCACGTGTTGGAGTGTCGTTCAAGATTACTCGACGGAACGAGAGTGGCGGTGGAGTTTCGCGATCGAGCGTGGTTGGAGGGCGACGTCGGCGACGCCACGGCGAGATGGTGTCGCGAACACGATTTATGTCTCGTCTGCGCCGACGAACTCGAACACGAGACGTTTCAGCGGGACCGCGATCAGAGAGGGCTTCCACCGGGCGCGACGCGTCGACGCATGCCCACGAGAATAGAATCCACGGTGGAGTGGGGTTCGCTCGTGCGCGTACACCGGCGTCACGGCACGACGGAGCGCGTGTTGGACGAGGAGGAGATTGCGTTTTGGGCCGCCAACCTCGACGCGCTCAGACCCGCGCGTGGTCCCATTTGGTTCGCCTGGGGCACCGAATGGCGCGACGCTCCCTTACAAAACGCCCGCGCGCTCGACACCGCCGCGGGCGACGCCTGGTCGTACGATTGGTACGGCACGCGTCGTCTCCGCCCGTCGAGGGCGAAGACGAAACCGTCGGCGGCCGAGTCCGCCATCGCGTCCCTCTTCGCCCGAGCGCCACCGCCGAGACCGCGCGACGCGTCGGCGTCATCATCGTCGTCTATTCGCGCGACGAACGCGTCGTCGTCGCGCACCATCGCCGATCTCTGGGCGCGCGCGTCTCGAGACCCGACGTAGCCTCTTCGAGTAACAGAAGAACCGTTAGAGCCATCCGAATCGTCGCGCGCGCGAGACGGCGTCGCGTCGCGTCTCGACATGTCCCCCGACCGCGCGACACCGAGAACCGCGTCGTCCGCGTCGTCCGCGTCGTCCGCGCTCGACGACGCGCGCGTCGCCGCGGTGCTGGCGCGCGTCGCGAGCGTCAAGGCTCGAAGCGATGCGCTCGTGGAGAAACACGTCGCGGCGCGCGACGTCGCTCGCGCGGATGCGGGCGCGCTCGACGTGGACGCGCTCGTCGATGGATTGGACGCGCTTCGCGTGACGCCCGAGGTGACGACGCGTCCGATCGCGCGCGTGCAGACGCCGCCGCCGCTGGTGCCGAGGAGGCACCGGCGAACGGTGTCGACGTCGGCGGCGGTTTCGGAAGAGGGAGAGAAGAGCGCCGCGACGCGAGAGATGGTTCGAGTCGGGCTCGTGCACGACGAAGCGATGGAATTGCACGAAAAGGAGGGACACTTTGAACAGCCGGCGAGGCACAGGGTGGTGGTGAACGAAATGAAGGCGCAACATCTGTATGAACAGTGTTCGCGAATAGCGGCGCGCGAGGCGACGGAGGACGAGCTTCTTTTGGCGCACTCGAGCGAACACGTGACGTTCGTCGCGGAGGCATTCGACGAAGAGGGTGAAAGCGTGCAGGTGATGACTGGGGAGAACGTGTTCGGGGACGATATATTTTTTACGCGACACACCGCCGCGGGGGCGAGGATGGCGGCGGGATGCGTCGTCGAGGCGTGTTCGGCGGTGTGTCGAGGCGAGTGCGATCGAGCGTTCGCGGTGGTTCGTCCGCCGGGACATCACGCGGTGTGCGCGCAGGCGATGGGCTTTTGTTTTTTTAACAACTGCGTCGTCGCCGCTCGAGCCGCGATGCGCGAGGACGCGAGTATCACGCGCGTGTGTATCTTGGATTGGGACGTGCACCACGGAAACGGCTCGCAGGATTTGACGATCGACGACGAGAACATCATGTACATTTCGTTGCATCGTTACGGCGACGGATTCTATCCGGGCACGGGCGCGCCGACGGAATTAGGCGCGAAGGGTACGAACGTAAACGTCGGGTGGAGCGAAAAGGGACTGGGCGATGCGGATTATCTAGCGGCGTTTGACGTCGTCATCGAGCCGGTGTTGAATTCCTTTGCCCCAGACTTGATCATAATTGCGGCTGGATTCGACGCCGCGGACGGGGATCCGTTGGGCGGCATGATGGTCACGACGCGCGGGTACATGCACATGACGAAGCGGCTCGTCGGGATTCAATCGCGAGTCGTCGTCGCGCTCGAAGGTGGTTACGCTCTTCGTCCTCTGGCGACGTGCGCGGCGGCGACCTTGCGTGGTCTCTTGGGAGAAGAGCCCGAACCCATAAGCTCTCGGTCTCGACCACGAAAGACGTCGATCGCGCTGTTGACGCGACTCGCCGACGCGCTCGGCGAACATTGGAGCGTCTTCAAAAGCGAGAGTTACAAAGAGTCTGTCCGGAACGTCGCGAAACGCGCGACGGTCGTCGGCTCGGTGAAAGAATATCCAGTCGGACGTCGCGCAAAACCGACTAGTTCGTCGTCATCGACGCAGACCACGGTTGTGAGTTCGAGTTGACGTCGACGATTTAACATTCGTGCCGGCGTTTTTTGTGGCGCTTTAGCGTACATACAATTACAACATCGATGTAAAGACGTCTACTCCGGCTTACGTCCGACGATGACCGCCGCCGCACCGAATGGAAACATTCTCGACGCCTCCACCGCCTCGCACCCCAACGTTTCAAGCTCGGCCACCACCTCTTCCGGCGTTCGCGCCGCCAATATGGAACGCCCGAGATACTCGTACGCCTTTCTCTCCCCGTTGAGCATCGCCCCGATCAACGGCAACATCACTCGCAACCACGCTCGAAGCAACCATCCGAACGCACCGCGAGGCGGAAACGCGTCGACGATCGCGATCATCCCGCCCGGTTTCACGACGCGAAGCATGTTTTCGAGCGCGCCGGAAAAATCTGGGAAATTTCTCAGCGTGTAACACGTCACCGCCGCGTCGAACGAGCCTTCCTCGAACGCCTCGTCCAACTTCGCCGCGTCCATCACCTCGAACGCGTTGTTTGGCATCTTCCTTCGCGCCTCTCGAATCATCCCGGGCGAACAATCGACGCCGACGACGTCGACGGCGAGGTGCGTGAGTTGGCCAAACATGACAGCCTCCGTCACGTTACCCGTCCCGCATCCGACGTCCAACACGCGCGCGCCCCGTTTCAACACGACTCTCCCATTCGGTAGCGCGTTGAACACCGCTCTGTATCCACTCTCGAGCGCGCGCGCGCGCCACGCGTCGACGAATCCCAACGCGAGCCATCCATTCACGACGTCGTACGTGTCGGCGACGCGATCGAACATCTCTCGAACGAACTCGAGCTTGGGCGCGCCGGTCATCGTCGTCCCCTCGCGGGCGGTCGCGCGCTCGTACGCACCCATCGCGCGCGCCCTCTCGCGCGACGTCGTCTGTCGCGCCCATCGTGCTCGAAAAACCTCAAACCCATCGCGCGTCGCATCGCGTCACACTCGCGCGCGCGCCGCCCACCGTTCGTCGCGACACGCGTACGAATCGACGCGTCGATCGAGCGCGCACGTCTCGCGCGCATCGTCATGTCCGCCGCCGCGCCCGCGTCGACGACGACGACGACGCGCATGACGTCGAGAGGAGGTCATCCGCAGCGTCGCGTCGTCCGAGCGACCGAAATGCGCGTTCTGCGTCGCGCGCGCGTCGCCGCGCGCGCGTCGGCGAGCTCAAACACCGCGCGCGTGTCCCAACGAGCCGCCTTCGATGACGCCGTGCGCGATGGACGCAACGTCGTGCCGCTCTTTCGACGAATGTTTGACGATCAGTTGACACCCATCCTGGCGTATCGATTGTTGGTCAAGGAGGATGAGCGCGAAGCGCCGAGCTTTTTGCTCGAGTCCGTCGTCGGTGGCACGCAGATCGGTCGATTTTCGTTCTTGGGGAGACGACCGGCGATGGAGGTGACGGCGAAGGAGTACGAGGTGACGGTGACGAATCACGGAACCGGGGAGAGCGAGACGACGCGAGAGGTCGACCCGATGGAGGTGATGAAGAGGATAAGCGAGGATTGGCGACCGTGTAAGACGTCGGGATTGCCGGATTGTTTTGCCGGTGGATGGGTTGGGTTCACTGGGTACGATACCGTGCGTTATCAGTATCAGAGTAAGCTGGGTTTCGATGGGGCGCCGACGGACGACAGGGCGCTTCCGGATATTCACCTGGGTCTGTACAAGGACGTCGTGGTGTTCGATAACGCCACGAAACAGCTGTACGTCGTGCACTGGGTGATGACGGACGAGTACAAGAGCACGGATGAGGCGTACGAGCGAGGCATGGACGCTTTGGACGCGATGATTGCTGATTTGCACCCGGCAAAGTCGCCGGATTTGCAGCAAGGGTACGTCAACTTGGAGCTCAACCAGCGACCGAGCGAGCCGAAGGATAGCACGATGACGAAGGATGAGTTTCTGGGCGCGGTGGCGGCGACGAAGGAACACATCAAGGCGGGTGATATTTTCCAGCTCGTGCTCAGTCATAGATTTCAGCGTCAAACGCGCGTGGATCCGTTCGAGGTGTACCGGGCACTGCGCGTCGTGAACCCCTCCCCGTACATGATTTATTACCAAGGTCGAGATTGCATCTTGGTCGCGTCGAGCCCGGAAATTTTGTGCCGCGTGGACAAGGAACGCACGGTGGTCAACCGTCCGCTCGCGGGCACGCGCATGCGTGGTAAAACGCAGGAAGAGGATGAGGCGCTCGAGGTGGACCTATTGGCGGATGAGAAGGAGCGCGCGGAACACGTCATGCTCGTCGATCTCGGTCGCAACGACGTCGGGCGCGTGTCCAAGGCTGGAACCGTCAAAGTGGAGAAACTCATGGAGATTGAGCGATACTCTCACGTCATGCACATTTCCTCGACGGTGACGGGTAGCTTGATAGATAACCTCGGGCCGTGGGACGTCCTTCGCGCGGCGCTTCCCGCGGGTACGGTGAGCGGTGCGCCCAAGGTGCGGGCGATGCAAATCATCGACGATTTGGAAGTAACGCGCCGCGGTCCGTACGGAGGTGGTATAGGTTACGTCGGTTTCACCGGTGAGATGGACATGGCGCTCGCGCTTCGAACGATGGTGATTCCGACGCGTCAAGCGAAGGAGAGCGCCGGGTCGAGAGAATGGATGATTCACCTCCAGGCTGGCGCGGGCATCGTCGCCGACTCGAACCCGGAAAGCGAATATCAAGAGACGGTGAACAAGGCGGCGGCGCTCGGGAGAGCCATCGACTTGGCGGAGTCCGCCTTCACCGACTAATTTGTCGGTCGCGACTTGTTTATATTTCACATGGCTAAACATTTCTTTGAATCACGCGCGCGCTCTCGCTCCTCGTCCCATTCACTGAGAAGACCCAGTCTTTTGTTTCTTGTTCGGGCGACCTTTCGCGAAGTAGCCGGGTGCGCGCTGTTTGTGAGCGGTACCTCTTTTTCCGCGCTTCGTCTTCTTTTTCGTTTTCGGCGTCTCCTCTTCAGCCTGTCCTTCTTCTGACTCGGACACCGAAACTTCTGCTCCACTAACATCCTCCACTTCTTCGACGCGCGCGCGCTTCTTTCCCCGCGCCTCCCTTTCGGCCGTTTGCTTTTGCTCTCTCGCGGCGCGTTTTCGGCCGAGGTCGACATACTTGGGAAAGTCGAGCGCCACACCACGAATCGCGCCCGGATTCTTCGGAGGTTTCCTACCCTTGCACCAGGAAGGGTCCATCTTTACGATGCGTCGAAGAAGAAATCCGTGTCTACTATCCACGGGCGCGGTGATGACCGTGAAGGCGTGTTCAAAAGCGCTCTTCACTTGTCTGCACGCGTACGAATTCCTGCCGAGGTCGTTCGTCTCATCTTGAGGATCTTCGATGGCCCACAGAAACGGTCTGTTTTCTTCAAACATCCCCTTATCGCGCTTCTTGAAAAAGCCAGGACCCTTCCCACCGCAAGAGATTCCGACTTCGTCGGCGTTGAGCCGACGCCCGAAGAGCTCGAAAAAGTCAATCAAGAGCGTCCCGAGGCATCCTTCGCTGGCGTCGCTTGCGCCGTGCGAACCGGCCCATGTTGACTTGCACGTCGTGTTGTGTAATTGCAAGTGCGCCATAACCATGCACAGTAATGCGTACGAACCGATACCGCCCGAGTACACTTCGTTGAGTCCTCGCTGGTGAAGAAACGCCTTCAAAACCGTCGTGAGAGGTCGCAACGCCGGAAAACGTTTCATGTTATCACGCACTATTTCCGCGCTCGCCGGTCCGTTCGCGACGTCAAAGCTGATATCAAATTGGTGTCCACTCTGGACTTCCTCAAATTTCACGATGGGCACTCGTGCCTTGGCGATGAGTTGGATTTTCCGCGCCATGCCTTTCCGCGCCAACGAGATGGCCAACGCCTTCAAACACAGCGCTGGGTTCTTCGCACCGCTGTCCAAAATAACGGCATCGATGTCCGAGCTTGGTAGATACATACCGGTGGCGAAGGATCCGTGCACTTCGAATCGCGCGTCGGGCCAAATGTCTTTGACGATGTCTCGAACTCGTTCCACCGCCGCTGCTCGAGACGCGGCTTCATCCTCCGTCGGTTCCAAGTACCGACTAAAATCGACGATCTCTTGATGCAACCGTATCAGCGGAGATTGTAAATTTCCCAAACGCTCTACCGTGCCCGGTGGACACCAACGCGGATTCTCGTTCGGGTCAAAGTGCTCCTCCTCGGGCGCCTCCTCCTCGGCGTTCTCCACGAGCGCCTCCACCGCCGTGGCGCTCGCGCTCCCCGGCTCGTTTCGTATCGGCGTCGAATCCAAATACGAAAAATCAATCACATCGTCCCCTAGTCCACCCTCAGTCACCGGTAACACGCGCTGTTCCTTTTTCGCGCCGCCTATTCTCGACCGAGTCGTGTCGAGCGTCGACGCGCCGAGCCCGAGCCCGAGCCCGAGCCCGAGCCCGAG
>Ga0181566_10000090_pt1 | contig 58942 bp, 39 predicted proteins | sample 101ome_15_FD_133762 | JGI IMG/M metagenome (GOLD analysis project Ga0181566, IMG submission 133762) | Coastal salt marsh microbial communities from the Groves Creek Marsh, Skidaway Island, Georgia - 101402AT metaG (megahit assembly) | ecosystem: Environmental > Aquatic > Marine > Intertidal...
ACCGCGACGAACGTATCGATCGAGCGTCGCGCGCGCAAAAATTGAAGCGTATCCTCCCTCGTTCGTCGACGCGCGTCACTCCGCGACGCGCGCTCGATCCCCGCGCGCGCGTCTCTCGTCCTCTCTCGGAAAGTCAACCGTCGTGGGCGGTCGTCACGCACGAGGAGGGGACTGTTTGGCGAGTCACGATCGCCTATACTCATACTTCACCACACAAAACCATATCAATCGACAAACACAATCAATCGACGCCCGCGGGGAACGACCGACCGAGCGACCGAGCGACCGAGCGGGCGGTGCGCGTCCGGCGCCAGACGCCCGCGCGACGGGCGACGCGCGACCATGCGGCGCGCGCTCGCCCACGTCTCCGACGTCGTCGTCGACTCCGGCGTCGTCGTCGTCGGTCGTCGCGGACGCGCGCTCCTCGGGACGTACCTAAACTCGGACCCGGACAATCAAGTGTACGTCTTCATGTTTGCCTTTTCCGTGTTGCTCTTCTCGGTGCCGCCGCTGTTGAAGCTTAAGAACGCGCTGTACCCGCCCGAGGTGGAGCCGGAGGCGTGGGATTACGAACAAGAGATCGCCGATCTCGCGCCGAGTCGACGTCCGGCGGCGGCGTCGACGTGAGAGACGCGCGAGCGAGGGTACGAGGAGCGGCGGGAGCGGCGCGCCGCGCGCGACGAATGAATTATTCGCCGCGCGCGTCTCGCGGGACGACGATAGAGACGACGACGCGCGCCACGCGTCGTCGTCGTGTAACACTATGCACACGCACACGTAGCATCGAACGAACGAACGTCACGCGTGACGGCGCCCACCCGCCCGCGCGCCTTCTCGCCTCGCCTCCTCGCTCCCGGCGCTGCGTTCGGCGAAGGGACACCGCGGGACGGAGGGACAGATGCACGGGTCACGAACGGTCATCATTCTCTATCCTCAATCGCGGGGAGCCGCGGGCGAGTGGTCGTCGACCGCGCGCCGTCGTCCGCACACGTCGCGCGGTGGGCGCGAGAGTCGTCGGTCGCGTCGTCGTCGTGTGGCGTCGTCGTCCTCGGTCGTCGCGTCGTCGCGGACGGACGGTGCGCGCGGGCGCGTTCGGCGTCGGAGACGGACGGGGCGGCGCCACGGTGGCTGGTGGGGGACGCGTCGACGCGCGGGGGTGACGCGGGCGATATGCCCCACACGGCGCGCGCGAGGGCGCACGCGGCGTTTAGCGCGTATAGATTCGGCACGGACGAGGAGTTCGGAGGGGGATTCGGCACGCGCAAGGGTCGATGGGCGCGGGACGGATCGGACGATCACCTCGGACCGGGATCGAGCAAGTGGAGAGAGTCGAGACTGTCGAGGGCGTGGACGCGAATGCGAGCGACGTTCGGGGATGAACGATTGATGTGGATACTGGTGATGATCGTGTTGTTCATCGGACGCGGGTTGATGAGCGATAAACCGCTCAAGGTGCCGAGTCCGTCGCGAGGGATACCGGTGCTGCGACGGACGGTTTCGGAACGAAGAGTCGAACCGAGAGTCGGAGGCGAGGTCGACGAGCTCGTCATCGTGCCGGGACACGCGGTGTATTTGGGTAGTAACTATTTGTTAGCGAAGGATGACTCCAATTGGGCGCTAGAGTCGTATCAACTCTTAGAGGGCGAGGCGAAGACGTTCATGGAGCACATGGAGTTGGGGATCAAAGAGGTGGCGAAAAATCCAAACGCGCTGCTGCTGTTTAGCGGGGGGAAGACGAGAAGCGATGCAGGAGCGATAAGCGAGGCGAGCTCGTACTGGCAAGTGTCCAAAGCGTTTGATTGGTTTGGTGTAGACGCGGGGGTGCAGTCTCGAGTGTTCACGGAGGAACACGCGAGAGATAGCTTTGAGAACCTATTCTTTAGCGTCAATCGTTTCTACGAGCTGACGCAACGATTCCCAAAGAAAATTACAGTTGTAGGATTCCGTGCGAAGCGTGAGCGTTTTGAAAAGCTTCATCTCAATGCGATCGCTTATCCGGAGGCGAATTTCACGTACATTGGGACTGTGTCCCTGAACGAGAAGGAGATGGAGGCGGGCGAAGCCCACATGCGCGCGGCGTTTCAGCGAGACCCGTATGGATGTCGGGGAGAGCTCGCTCAAAAGCGAGTCGCTCGCAACCCCTTCAACGAAGGAATCTCGTACGGCGCTAACAATAAGTTGCTCAGCGGACTGTGGTTACACATGAACACCTGTTCCCAGCGCTTGTTCAAAGGGCCGCTTCCGTGGTCCAAGGGCGTCTTGCTTAAGTGATGCGATAGATTAAATTTGAAATACATCAGCCTAGCTTCGCGAAAACCACCTCCGTCGTCGTTTCTTCTCTTCGCTCTTGTACTCCTCTAACTCTTGCTCTAATTTCTCTATAAATACACTCGTCATATCTAATTTCCTATCCTCCACTCGCGCGGATTCCTCCGTCGACGTCGCCTGCATCGGGAGAAATTTCTCCATCTCGTCCACCGCGTACGCGAACGGCAGGGTGGCTAGACCACCCACCGCCACGCCCAGCGCCGCTCCCTTCAACCGCATCGCCACATTCCCCGGAATCGCCATCCCCGTCAACGCGCTCGTGATCACACCCGCGCCAACCGTGTTCCACATGTCGCTCTCTCCTCGTCGTCCCTCCAACGCGAGTCGCGTCGCGCTGAACACGGAGACAAAACTTCCCAACCGCATCCCGTGGAGCGTGGTGTCGCTGATCGTCCGCGTCCATAATCTGTGTTTCCTTCGAGTCGCGCTCTCCGTCGGATCAGGTTTTCGCAACTTCGTCTCCGCGTAGTGCGCGGACCCGGCGCCATACACGATGCCCGCGCACACCCCGTACGTCGTCTCTCGCGCCCATTTGAGGAGTTCGGGCGGGGGCGGCGGTGGTTGCTCGCCCGGTTTGACTCGCTCGAACGCGCGTTCCATGCGCGCGTCGTCGTCGTCGTCGTCGTCGTCGTCGTCGTCGTCGTCGTCGCGCGCGCGGTTCACCTCGCGCGTCGAGGAATGAATAGTGCGTGAATGCACGCGAAAAAGACATCGGGGACGACGATGAATGAAAAAACGAACATCGAGATGGCGGACTTTCGAGGGTGACCGCGCGCGCGGTGAGGGTTTACGAGACGGCGGCGCGCATAGTGGACGACGCGCGCGAGGAATGGATGGAAAAGGAGTAAAAGACGAGGAAGAGCGCGCGTGAACGGTCGGTACGAGATGGATGAATGACTACGTGTTACAGATGGTTCTTATTGGAGCGCGCGTACTCAGAATTTGAAAACCGTTCCCTTGCTTCCGACTTCAAACGCCGGAGCGTCATCCTTGCCGCGGTTGGACGGAGGGAACTTTAACTTGCGAAGCGTGAACTCACCGTTTCGTTCGAAGGAGGCCGACGCGCGAACGTCGACGGGATCCGAGGTGAAGATGAATCGGCGGAGCTCAAAGTTTCCGGTACGCTGGAACACGCTCTTCGGCACGGCAGCGGTTCGTGAACTGAAGGGGAACGTCATCTTTCGTAACTTGAACGAGCTCTCCGGAGCGCGCTTGAACGGAGCCTTCGTGGTTGCAGTTTGAGCCTTGATCTTGGTAAAATCGAGCTTGCGAAGGGTGAAAGCTTCGGCGGGAGCTCGAGTGAAGCCTTTGTTGGCTTCAACGCCGGTCTCGACGGAGTTGAAAGTCTTCTTACGCAGAGAGAACTTTTCACCGCCACGCTTGAACGGAACCTTACGAACGGCACTCTTTTTCGTCATACCGGCTTCTAGCTGCTGAAGTCCAGCGGCGATTTCAGCCGCTCTCTCAGCCGCATTTTCCATCTGCTTGGCAGCCTTCATCGCGCTTGAGATGCCTGGAGCGTAATCCATGTACGCCATGTCACCCTCGAGCGCGCGGACGTTGGCCAACGCTTCATCCGTCACATCCTTGGCTTTTTGCGCAATTTTCGTCTGTTCCGCGAGTTTGGCGGTGAGAGATTCGACGAGCGTGGACAGGTCCACATTGTCCATCTTTGCCTTCTCAGCTTCCTTTTTCGCTTGAAGATACACCTCAGCTTCCTCCATGTCAGACATGGTCACTTCCAATTCTCTGATGCGCTTGAGCAAAGAATCACGTTCTTCGCCGTTGGCTTGCAAAGAGGCGATGCGCGCGCGCATCTCCTTGTTCTCAGCCTCGAGGGCGAGGATGACGTCCGGAGAGCTGAGCTTGCCGTCGGTGAGTTCGTCAAACTCGGCGCTCGTGATGCTATCCGCAAGTTCGATCTCCAAACCTCGAATGATGGCCAATAACTCGTCGCGATCGGCCAACTTGTGTTCTATCTCTTCGACGGTCGCCTTCAAAGCGACGATCTCCGCGTCCTTTGCGGCCAATTCGGCTTCAAGCGCCTCGGTGGAGCTGTCGTCGACGAGCGCGGCGAGTTCCTGAGCTGCGCTCACCAAGCGCTTATTCAACTGTCGCGCGTCTTCGAGCTCACTCTCGATTTCTTCCATGTGCGCGGTTTGTTCAGCGAGCGCCGCCGCTTCGGCGAGCAAAGCGTCGATGGCTTCCTGGTTCTCGCTCTTCAATCGTCGAACTTGCTCTCGAAGCTCGCTCGCCTCGCGCTCCAACGTCGCGAGTCTCGCGCTCGTCGGTGCCATCACTTCCTTGCGCTTTCTGTCCGCACGCGTACGCTCGATCAACGCTCGCGCCTCTTCCACCGATCGCACCGCGTCTTCGCCTCCCGACAAGTTCTCGCTCGCCGCCTCCAAGAGCGCGCGAAGCGCCGCCGCCTTGTCGCCGTCCGCCGCCGCCTTCGTCTTCACTGTCGCCGCTCCTCGCGCCGTTTCCGCGCGCCGTCCGAACGCGACGTTCGACACGAATCTCTCTCCGCGTCCCTCACCCATCGCCGTCCCTCGCGCGCTCCCGAGCGCGCCTCGACGCGTCGTCACGACGCTCGCGCGCCATCGTCCCCCTCTCGACCCGCTCGTCGTCGTCGTCGTCGCCGTGTTCGTCACCGCGTTCGCCACCACCGCGACGCCTCGCGCGGACACCATCATCACGACGTCCGCGCGCGTCTCGCTCTCTCGCTCTCTCGCTCTCTCGCTCCCTCGCTCGCTCGTTCGCGCGTCGTCGACTGTCGACGCTCCCGTCCCGTCCGCCTCCCTCCGAGACGGAAGACGGGAACGAAGACGACGACGAGGCCGATCGATCGATCGACGAGGCATCGTGGACGGACAGATGGACACGACGGACATTGGACTCCTCAGTCTCCAATAGGTATTCACGATATGCAGAGATAAAAAAGAACTGCATCTAGGTATAATAGACAAGTATCACAGAACGCCATCCATCACGTAGACGTGGACGTGGAGTCCCCGCGCAGAGAGTCAGTGGATGGAGGATGAATTTTAAACTCGACCTGTCGCGACAGGTCGTCGTCGTCGTCGTCGTCGTCGTCGAGCCGTCCGTCCGTCATGGGTGAGGACGAGAGAGAGACGAGGGAGTGGGAGTATGGACACGTCGCGGGCGCGTGTGACATCGCGCACGGGCGAGTGGACGGAAAGACGAAGATCGTGACGTGTGGGGCGGACAGTTTGGTGTGCGTGCGAGACGGGGAGACCAAGGAGCCAGAGACGACGTTCGATGAGCACGAGGATTGTGTCAACGCGCTGGCGATGTCTCCGTGCGGGACGAGGGTGGCGACGGCGAGTGGGGATTACAGCGTGAAGACGTTTTCGTTGGAAACGAAGACGTTTGAAGGGAACGTGACGAGATTTACTTTACCGGTGCACGCCATCGCGTGGAGCGCGGACGGCAAGTACGTCGCCGCGGGTGGGGAGGACACCGCCATCAAAGTCATCAAGATGGAGGATAAGTCGGTACAAAATGTTCTCGAGTGTCCGAGAAGTAAGTGCATCAAGAGCTTGGCGTTCGATCCCCGCGGAGATTTTTTGGCGGCGACGGATGACAGTGGTACGGTTTTTACGTGGGTACTCAGACCTCAGAGCGATGATGAGGAACAGGGCGACGTCAAGTTCTACGCCACGGAGGCACCAACAGCGACTGGAGAGTCGCCGCTTTTGAACACCGTCGCGTGGAGACCAGACGGTCAGATCTTAGCCGTTCCCGGTCGCGAGAACAACGTGACATTTTTTGAACGCAGTTCTTTCAAGACGATCGAGTGGGAACTGAAGGGTCACACCGACGCAATTTCCCTCATCCGTTGGTCGCCGAATGGGAAATATCTCGTCACCGCGAGTGCAGACAAAACTGTCATCGTTTGGGATGTCAAGAAGAAGCTCGCAATTGCAAAGATAAAAGACGCGCCGGAGCTCGTGTGCGGTGCTTCTTTCAGTCCCTCTGAGAACACTTTAGCGCTCATCACCGGTAACGGTGAATGGACCGAGTGGAAGGATGTGGTGCCTTCAAAGTATGCCTCGCCCACGGCGGCGGTCTCACCGTCGGAGATCGATTTCATGAGCGCGGTGGAGGAAAAGAGTGCGGAAGATTTTCTTGACACCGAGTTGGATGCTATGGATGATGATCTCGAAGAAGAAGATGACTTCGTGGAATACGACGATGATTCCAAAGGACATCGTCAAAGTCTCTCAAAACAACAAATCGTTCACGTGGAGGCTGGTCCTAAGCCGCAAGCAGCGTTCCAATCCGGATCTGTTGCGCCAGTTCCGGGAAGTAGTAGACGATTCCTCTCATACACCATGACTGGTTCGTTGGTGAGTATCACGGAGGGAGAGTTTAAAACGGTAGAGTTCCAATTCCATGATACTTCTAGAATGGGAAGGATTGCTCCCATCACGGACTACAACGGGTACACGATGGGTTTTGTGGGAGAGGCGGGTTGCGTGCTTGCCAGTCCGATGAAGGAATCCGAAAGCGAAAGCACGCTTTACTTTCACCCTTATGACAGTTGGACTAATGAAGGAGAATGGGAGATTACAATGCCAGCCGGGGAAGATATCCTCTCGGTCGCTTCGGGATCTTCATGGGTTGCTGCAGTGACATCGAAGCGTTATCTGCGAATTTACTCACTCGGTGGCGCCCAGAGACAAATCATTTCTCTCGAAGGCGCACCAGTGTCAATTACCGGAAACGATGACTGTCTGGCCGTCGTGTGGCATGAAGCTGCGCCGATTGGTCCAGCGCCAGGTGATCAAGTGCTCGCTTATGCTATGTACAACATGCGATACTCAACGCAACTTGCTCGTGGTCGAGTAGCGCTCTCTTCTCAGTCGACTCTGACCTATCTTGGTTTCTCTGAAGATGGTATGTTGTTGACAAATGATAGTACCGGCACGGTGCGCATGCGAACCGATGCGTTCGGTGGTTCCTGGACGCCCATCTTCCGCTCGTCAGCCGCCCGGGCCACGGACGGTAAGCACCACTGGATTGTTTCAGCGTCTGCGTCTACCTTGTATTGCATCATCACAAAGACGAGTGCTGGACCGACCACAAGTCCGAGTCCCGTTGTTCATCACTTGCCGTTATCCCTACCGATCATCACTCCAGAGCAGTCAGTTGGTGACTTGGAGGATGAAGCGGCGACGGCAAACCTCGGTGTAGCAGTTGCGCAGACGGCGGGTGAAGATACTCGATTGGCTATGGCTTCAAGTGAAAAGGCTGCCATCAAACTCTTTCACACCGCGTGCAAGAGTGGAAAGCTCGCTCGCGCTGCAGATATTGCCGAAACATTCCGTCAGCCGAACAGCTTGAGAGCTGTCCTCAAACTTCCTGCTGTTGCGCGTCACTCTGCGCTTGTTAGGCGAATCAACGATCTCATTGAGACGACCATCGATCCGGAGCCAACTCAGCTGACTCAGGGATACGGGCAAACGGAAGCCTATACGCCGGCACCGGCTGCACGACCCTCAGTGGTGCCCAAGGGTAACCCCTTTGCTCGTAAGAGTGGAGCGTCGCCTGTCATGAACACAAGCGATGAGAACAAGGATACGAACGAACGCGAAGCGAAAAGAGACGCCGACGCGACGCCGACGCCATCAAAAGCTAAGAAAATGAAAGCAGCCCCGAATCCGTTCGCGAGATGAGGTTGGTTTAATATCAAATCAGTTATTGAAAACAGCTAGCACATCACTCACTCGTTCACTCCTCCTTCGCCTCGTCCACCGCATCCTCCTTTTTCTGCACGGTCGGCATAATCGGCTTGTTCTTATCATCATACTTTCTGTCCAAGTAAATCTCAATCCCGATGAAATAGCCCGCAGTGATCACTAAGAACTGCCACACCTCAATGTCACCGAAGACGGGATCTCTGATGGACAGCGCCTGTGCTTGTTCAGGGAACGTCGCTTGGAGCGCAGCGGACGCAACCACACCTCCGAGGACCGCAGTCGACGCAAACATTTCGCGCACACCTCTGGTCTTCGAGACTTCACCCTGCGCCGAAGACTTAACCTCTCTGGCGCGCGCCACGACGGACGCTCGGCGAACGCGCTCGGTTCGCTTCACCGAACTCGTCTTCGCGGTGAAAGACGCGGAGACCGAGGACAAGGAGGACGCGGTGAGAGACGACGCAATCATGATCACACTAGTAACTAGCGACCGTCGGGAAACCGCAGGAGCGTGAGTGCCGTCGGCGTCGCACGCGATGAGTCTATCCACTCCTCAATCAACCTCGAAGATTCGAGGTGGGTACGTGACCGTTCATGACTCGCCAAAATTTTCCCCACATCTGGATTTCATCATTTCATTTCGCTTTTCTCGTTGACAAAGAGTCTTCTTCCCGCCGGACAAGTCGTTGCGTCGTGACCCAGACATTTTCGCGCCTTCCTCGCCAGGACTTTGAGGCCGATGTCACCGACACTAATGACTTATTTAGAATCACCGCAGCGACGCGCCGATAACCTCCACAGCGCTGACAAAACTCGGCCACGAATGACGTTTGGCTACAACTAAAAAATACATTTTTGACTCGGCTGATAGCCGTGTGACCGCATGTGCACCGTATGGGCGGCTGAAACTTCGTCTAAGACGCCTTAAAATTTCAGTTGAATCCTCACAGGTGCGTTCGCGATAGAAAAACATCAGACACCAGGAGTATCAGAGCTGGTGGGAAAAATTAATTAATAGTCACATGGAAATAATTAATTATTGCGATCACCAAAGTTACTGGTGTCCAAAAGAGCGCGTGATGTGCGGCCGCCAGACAGGTGTAAAGGGTCTCCGAATGGCATTGAACGATGTTATCGCGCCTAGAGCGTTGGGCAGGCTCATTCTCGGGCGCACAGCGACAGCATCTGCATGTGTGGTCCGTAAATTACTATTTTTAATTAAATGTACTCACTGTGCACTGAATGCTTTTATTTATGCCTCGTGCGTGCCGTAATAAGTTGATTGGTGTGAATAGTGTACGTTCGCTTGATCGAGAACACGAAGTACTCTCGTCACGTCGAAATACGCAATTATTTTGTATCAAGGAGTTATGCACAAAATTAATTCGTGGCTCAGCCTTATTACTTTCTAGCTTCAGTGAAGTTGTAGCGTCAATGAATGGGTATGCGTTCGGAAGATGCAACAGATCAATGTTCTAAATGCATTTCGTCTTGTTTTACTGACTTCACTCCTCATGAAATGCTTACGAGGGCTCGAATTTATTCTACATTTATTACATCGAATTAATTAAATTTGTGTCTTCAAACGGGCTTCTTCGTCGTCTGAACGCGAACAAACCCTCCGACACTATTTCATCATTGCGCGCGCATTCCGTTCGCCACCTACGGTTGAACAAATTCTCGAAATTGTGCGTTTGGGGCGCGTTCCGCCGGTTTGAATATAATAATATTATAATTAGATGTGATGCGGTTTTAGCAATATCAAATGTACAAATAACAACCTTGCGCTAGGCGTGGCGTGGTTAGCGGGTTCATTTCTTACTCATTGCGTTAGCGACCTTCTCCGAGAACGTCGAAAATCGCTTCAGGTCAGCCGCTAGTATGGACTCGACGAGTGGCGAAACGGCTGACCCGAAGGGTACAAGCGGAGCGGGGACTTCGTAGCTAATCTCCATCTCCAACTTTGTTCCGTTCGGTACCTTGCTAAAGCTGACCGAACCTTTGTTCTTCAGTCCCTCGAGTGATTCCCAGGAGATCTGCTCGTACTTGACGGGTTTTAAATCTTGCGCGAGCCAAGAGAACTCGAAGTGCTGTCCAAATTGGTCCGTCGATAGCGTCCACTTGGTTTTCGTTTTGTCTTCCGGTAGATACGAAACAGAGGAGATCCAGGGCATCCAGTTCGGAATCCTCGTCCGATCTTGCCACAGTTCCCAAGCCACCTGAATCGGCACCGGCGCCACCACGCTCGCCTTGTTTTTCACCCACCCGCCCTCCATGCGAGCGCTCGATCCATTGGTCGCCCACCCGCGGTGACCGTCGCTTCTTCTGCGTCGCTGTCGAGACTCAACACCCTGCTTACGCGTCCCAGTCGTCGTTCCCACGCTGAAGCTACGCGTGGATGCGGTCACCATCGCCATCGTCGTCTCCGCGCGCGCGTGTGCGAACCCACGCCTCGTTCACGCGTTCGTTCGTTCGGTTGGGCGCTCCCTCAGATTCCTCACTCGTCCGCGGGCGCGTCCGAGCGCGAGAGCGCCGATCGAAGAGAGCGAGGGCGTAAGCGATATTCGGTCGTGTGTGGGTCTCGTAGCGATGGATGGAGGCGATGAAGGCGATGACGTCGTGCTTCACCGCTGCCAGTGCGTGTCCGCGGTAGCGGGGGCAAAGACGCAGGGTGAGGCGTGCGTGCGCGTGCGAACGGTGACGTGGACGCCGTTAGACGCTGAAAATCTCACCGGGGTGAAAAAGATAACTCTACTCTCCGTCACCGCGCATCAGAGAAATAAACCGGGAAGCGCAACGGCGAGTCTCAGGCTGGTACCCGACAATGATGCCAAGAGGGCGTTAGTGCTGATGTTTTCGGCGGAAAGCAATAGGGACGGTTTAAGCGACGCTATAAAGGCGCAGATCAGAAAATTAGAAGAAGAGATGAAAGGGATACCGACTGAGGCAGAGCTAACGGCGCGACGCGAGCTACTGCAAACGAATGCAGAGATTTCGGCTCTGTACGAAGAGACTGTCAAAGCTGGCGTGATCAGCGACGGGGATTTTTGGGAGGCACGCAGGAACTTATTCACAGACGTCGTGGCACGTAAAGCGACGGGTCAGAAACGTGGGATAGAGAACGCGCTCGATGCCGACTTGAAAGGTGCTCGTGATGGGATGTCAGATACGGTGACATGCAACTTGACGAACGAGAAAATGCACAGAATCTTTGCGGAGAGACCTGCTGTTCGTCAAGCATTTTTGGACAACGTGCCGAAAAAGATGACAGAGCGTGAGTTTTGGACAAGATTCCTTCGCTCAGAATATTTCAAGCAGATGAGAGCGGGCGCGCCGCCGCAAGGTGAAGAAGAGGCTGCTGATTTAGCACTGTTTTCGCGCAAACCTCCCGATGCCGAGACCATCAAGGCGCAAATAAAAAGAATTGAGCCAACTGTCAACTTGAAAGCGGGTTTGGATGATGAACTTGGCGAAGGCTACGGGTTGTTGAGAGATGGGTCTCGAGATGTACGGCGTCCTGCGGAAGCTGGTCCACTTCCTGAGGTGTTCTCTGAGCTCAATCACCACGCCGCTGTAGTCCTTCGAGGTCAACCCCAAGCGAATATAGTAGATGCGCGAACGGCTGCGATAGCAGCTCGAGATCACGAAAAAAGTATTGAGGGCGCCCAAATAGGTATTGAGGCGCCAAATTACTTGATTGACGATTTGGCTAGAAAAGAGGTAACCCATCCAACGAAGGAGCTTAAAATCCGCGATTCACACCAGTATTTCTCATCGGTTGCAGCCGAGGCTTCAGCTGGAAAACCCTCAAAAACGAAACCAGTGATTGAACCATTCCAAGACGCAGTCAGGACGGCTCTTGAACCGCTCCAACAGGCTGATAAGAAGCAAAAGTGTGTATTGGAGCCCAATGTTGCGTTGCAAGTACTGAGAGATGTGACCCAGTCACTCGCTAAGGTTGAAAATCTGAGCGTGCAGTTTGCCTCTCATCAGAGTTTTACTAGTGCAGAAGACGCCGCTGCGTTTCCTGAGGACGTGGATGTTCAATTGAAGCGAAGTGCCGCCACTGGCGGGGAACTTTTGAAACAGTTCTGGATGGCAACACCAATGATCACATCAGTGAGGTGGGAGAAAGCGACCAAAGTGAGCAAATCCATCGAAGTCCTCTACGACAGACTCGAGAGTCTCAAAGGCTCACTTTCCTCGACGCATCGGCACATCACCTCGCAGCGTCTTCGGCCACTACTCGGAGCTTTCGACAGCGCCCTGACGTTTTACGACGATGAAAAAGCTCGTCGCCCTCAGGCTTACGCGGACTTTGAAAAATCTTCACAGAAGAATTAATGTAGCCATTCGAATTCGAATCGAATTAGACTCACTAGCATTGAAATCAGAATAGTTATCTCACGTAGAGACGGAAAGCAATTCGCCTTCAGAGAGTAGGGCTGATGCCACTAGCCACACTACTAGTCGCGAGCCCGGGCGGTAAGTGAATACTGAGTTCGCTCATTCGCCTCTAGACGTCTCGATCGGATGTTTCGACACGCCATCAACGCCGCTCGACGCGCGCGCGTACCGGCATTACGTAGGATTTTAGCGAAGTACGAAGTGAGCGCCGTCGAGGAAGCCGGCGGGCTTTCTTCCTTCGGAGCGTCCGCGAGTGGGCGTTCCATCGACGGATACGGGCGAAGGTTCGTTTCATCGAGCACGGCTAACTCGAATGCATTATACGGCTCGATGCTGGTGGAGCGTATACCGGTGGTGATCCCCGAAGCCCCAGAGTGGGAGCGAGAGTACAAAGAGTGGTCGCAGGCGAGGCGCGACAAGTTCAAAGTCAAACTCCCCGACCAAATTGTCGAAGCAAAGGGTTTATTAGAAAACCTCCCAGATTTCGAGCCGGCTTCTCGAGAAACTGAGGCCGATCAGACGGGAGACCGGAGCACCATGCATCGAAAGCTCGCAGAGTTCCTTTTCCTCGTCGTCAAGGACAAGGATGGAAACTGGGGATTTCCGAAATGTGAGCACAGTGAGGGAGAAACGATGCGCCAAACTGCGGAACGTTCACTGAAAGATTTTGCGGGGGATTCATTAGAGTGTTGGGTCGTTGGGAATGCTCCCCAAGGTCACTACAAAGAGGCGAGTGGCACGACATTTTATTATCGCGGGTCTTACCTTGAGGGTGAATTGGCCTTGCAGGGAGGTTATACCGACCATCTCTGGGTGACTAAAGAAGAACTCGGTGAGTTTTTTGATGCAGATCATCACGATTTGCTTAAAAGAATGCTTTAGAAGTATGTCGCGGTCACTCGTTTAGCACGCAATATATTTAGTACAAGTCCAAAGAGACCTCGATTCACAAGCAGTCGCCAATCTATCTAACTATCGTACAGAAGAAACGTAAAAGGTGATCCCGACTGATGTCATCACGCCGTAGGGGCCGTCCACTGAGTTTTGTTTGTCAACTTGTTGTGGTAGTACGGTCTTCCGAGTTTGTCGTAATACATCACCCAACCTGCAGCGATGGCGGGCTGTCCCGCGGCACCGGGCGCTTCCGTCTTCGCGGGTTCCTCTTCACTGTCCGAAACCTCTTCCCCCGCCGCTCTTCGCCTCTCACGTTCCTCTTTTCGCATCTTCGCCTTCGCGTACGCCTTCGCGTCTCTCGCCATCTTCCTAAAGTCGGGTTCCTTTCTCAGCGATACCTGCGGCGGCTCGACGATGAAACACTCTCGCGGCCAGCGATTCGCCCAATCGACGCTTCCATTCATGCAGAACGCCGCCTGATGTCCCTCGATGCCGCATATATTACATCCGTGGATGCTCGAGCCCTGCGGCCGGCGGAGTTTGTGGTGCTTCTCCATGCCACCGTCTCACCGCCCGGTGGAGTCTTCCCGACGATTGATCGCGTCGCGCGAGCGTGCGCGCTCGACGACGCGATAAGAACTTCTCGTTCACCGCCTCACGCGCCTCAGGTTCACGACCGGCCTCGCGCGTCCACCTCTGTCGCGACGGGCGCCCCCTCGCTCGAATTCTCACCCCGCCTAGGGTTGTTGACCGGTCGGTCGTTTTTCAACCCGGTCGAGGTCGGGGGTCGAGGTCGAGAGCGGGCGCGATGGCGTCGCGAGACCCCTCTCTGCGGCGCGCCGGTGTGTGAGAAATGGTGAACGTACGTGAACGATCGCGCGAAAGAAATAACGTGTCGTCGTTTGACGCGTCGTCGCGTCGGCGTCGACGATGTCTCGGCGCGCGACGCGGTCGACGCATCGCACGCTTTAGGGCTCTCGCGAAGATCGCGCGCAGAGACTGACCGAGGAGATGACCGCTTCGCGATCTAACAGGTGCCGAAATCGAAGAAGACCTTCTGCAAGGGGTGCAAGAAGCACGCCGCGCACAAGGTGACGCAGTACAAGACTGGCAAGGCGAGCCTCTACGCGCAAGGTACGTGTGATGTGAGACGTGCGATGGCACTATGAAAACCCTACGAGACCGCGTTCGAAGGGGTCGGGGTCTCGTGTGGACCCGTCGACGTCGAATGGGCGTGAACTCGACAACAAGGACGCGCCGTGTGTTATTATTCCTCGTTATCCGCTCCTGTACTGACCGCAGCCGTGTTCACCGCACACAGGGAAGCGTCGTTACGATCGCAAGCAGTCGGGTTACGGTGGTCAAACCAAGCCGGTTTTCCACAAGAAGGCTAAGACTACGAAGAAGATTGTCCTTCGTTTGCAGTGCGCGACGTGCAAGCAAGTGCACATGCACCCGATCAAGCGCTGCAAGACGTTCGAAATCGGTGGTGATAAGAAGAAGAACAAGACTTCTGCTTACTAAGCCGGAAGGCGCTTAGCTCGTAGTAGTCGCGTTCTTTCTTAGTGGTGGAGTCGGATAGATCAGGTCGAGGGCGTTCGTGTGGGCGAACGCGTGTTGTAACGCTCGAGACATCTCATAATCAAAACGTGTCCCCTAGTTCGCAGCCGCACGTCGAGAACCTCGCGCGTACGCGTACCCCTACAACCTCGGTTCGTGCGGAGTCGCGATATACGCGCGCGCGTGGCGAGAGGCTAACACCCCAAGTTGTTAGGTGTTTCCCCAGACACCGCCGCGACGCCGGAGAGTGTCAGGCATGGCAAAGTACCAGCCGATTTATCATGCAAAGTTGGATGATTCCGATCTCCAACGAGCGCGTCCGGACCAAGATGCGCTCGACGGCGAGAAGCCGACGCACCTTTGGACGAGCGCGCGGGTTGTGGGAATCATCTTATTTTACTGCGCCATCGGAAGTTCTCTGAGCGTGCTGAACAAGGTGGCTGTGACTTACATTCCCGCGCCTAACTTTATCCTATTCTGTCAATTTTTTGCAACCGCCGTGATGCTCATCATCGCGCACAGTTTGAAACTGGTGGAAGTAGAACCTCTGACGAAGGAAATTGCGGTTGCGTTCATCCCATTGACGGTGAGCTTCTTCGCGCTGTTGTTGGCTGGGATGGAAGTGATGCAACGCGCACCATTAGAAACGTTCATCGCGGTGAAATCGCTGACTCCGGTGGTGTTCTCACTGAATGAGTATCTGTTCCTCGGCAGAGCGCTGCCGACGACAAAGTCCGCGCTTGCGTTAACAGGGATCGTCGTCGGAGCGATCATGTATGTCAACCTGGACATCTTCTCTTCACTCAGCGCATACGGGTTCTGCATGCTTTTCATCGTCGCTGCTGTTTCGGAGGGTTTGATCGCGAAGCACACAATAGACAAGATCAAGCTCAACAACTGGTCGAGATCTTTCAACATCAACGTACTGAGTGTTCCGTTGGCGCTCGCCCTGTTCACGGTGTCCGGTGAAGCTGCGACCCTGAAGGAGACTAAAGTTACGAGCAAAGCGGTGTATGTTTTGGCTGCGACGTGTTTCATGGGATTGGGGATGAGCTTCTCAACGATGTGGATTCGTGAGACGCTCTCTGCCACTTCTGTCTCCGTGGTGGCAACTTGCAACAAGTTCCTCTCAGAGCTTGTGAACTGGGTAATTTGGGATAAGCACACGACGATCGAGGGCACGTATGCAATTTTGCTCATTATGAGTTGCGGCATCTTCTATGAGCAGGCGCCGCTTCGCGTTGCTGGACAGGGATACTCTCGCGAGAACATTTGTCCGTGCTTGCCAAGGAGCTGGGTTGGTGGCAAGAAGAGCGAAACTAGTGAACACGCGACATCTACCGATAAGGTACCTCTGATACAAAAGTCGTGAAATAGTAGACATTATTAGCTTTGTAGAAAAAATGAACGATTTAGAAGTTGAGTTGAGTTGGAATGTACCTCAAATTGAAAACTCTAGTAAAGACAGAAGTTGGATTCTAATCGATGTATCGAGCTCATTGTCTTGATTCCAATCCGCTCCATCATCGTTTACTTGATGGAGATCTGCTTTGCGGTTGGAGTTGAAGTTTCTTGCTTTCCAAAGATCATCGTGAGCGTGCCATCATCGAACGACGCCTGGAGCTTGCTGAAGTCCGTGTTACCCGGCATGCGCAGTTGTCTCTGAGAGTACTCCATCGTGTCGCGACGTTCCGCTCTGAAAAGTGATGAAAGTCACGCGCGTTAGTGTTCGAAACGCGAGTGATGTGGCGATCAATGTTTCGTACCTGTGGTACTTGTACCCTGAGTCTTCCCACTTTTTTGTATCCTTCTTCGTCGCACTGATTCGGACAATCTGACCGTCAACTTCAACGTTGACGTCTTCCTTCTTCATGCCCGGGAGATCAGCGCGCAAGACGTACGACTTGTCGTCTTCAAGAACATCAACCGGAATGACGCGGAGTCCACTGGTGAGCGGCGCGAGAGAGCCGCTCGTGCCCGGCGTGCGCGTCACCATCGGCATGAAAGGGTTTCCCTGAGGAGCGAGATGAAAATTAGAGAAAAACTAACCCGCATTTGATCGCATGATTTCGACACAGTCAGTCTCTTCTTCTTGCAGACATTTCAATGACGAGAACTGAGTCGAGTCGAGTCGAGTCGAGACGAGACGAGACGAGAATGCCAAGCACGACATTCCAGCCGCGCAAAAGTGCTCGCTCGACCCTCACGCACGTCATCCGCGTCACGGAAGATGTCACGGAAAAAACTGTCGGCGTCTCGCGCCATCTTTTCGGGCAAGCGTCGCGTCGTCAGTCTCGCAGAGCTCTCGTTCCACTGGTTTCCGACCCCAACCGCCAAGCGCCGCGTTGGCAAAATCAAGTTCACGCGTCCAAGCGTCTCGACGCGCGCGCGCACCGTCGTCGAAAGTGCCATGATGCCTGGCTGAATTTTCGTTTTCGCTGTTTGATTCGCGTGGAGTTGATCGTTCACGTTCGCAAAGTCGTTCGCTTCGCGTGCGTCGTTGTGCGGTCTCGTTCTCGGGTGTGCCTCGTCGTGAAGTGTTTTGAGTACGGTATTAATTGAATGGAATCGAAAACTACTCTAAACGTATCATTTTGTACAGAAATATGTTGAGGAAGTAATAAAAAATGATTTGTCGATGAATCTGAACTTTCTTCTATCGACACGAAGAGTGCGCGTCTACTTTGACGTGCTCTTCGGATTGAAAATTTCGGCGGCGACGAGGCCGCCCGCCACAATGAGCCCTCCGCCGAGATAACCCATGGGACCGAGGAATTCACCCAAGAAGATGGCGCCGAACAAAGCGGCAAAAAGAGGTTCTCCGGCGAGAATGACTGAGCTTTCGGAAGCCGAGACCGATTCTTGTCCCTTGGCCTGCGTCAAGTCCGCGACGCAACCCGGAATGATGGCGCTGAAAGCGATGAGGGCCCAAATCTTCCAGTTTTGCCAGCCCGCCCACGGAATAGAGGCACCGATGGCGCCAGAGCTGTACGCGTACACATCAGAGAGCGCCCACGCGCTGTACATCAATCCGAGAAAGGCATTCTTCCAAATTTGTAATCCTTGGCCGGAGAAGCCCTGTTTGGCGAACATGCCGATGCGATAAATGTACATGGAGTAAGACGCCGCGCCAGTGAGCGCGAGCCAGTCACCGAGGTTGAAGCTGCCGCCGAGTTCAGCCGCGGTGGCACCTCCGTCCATGCCCAGCACCGCGACGCCGACAAAGGCGAGCGCACATCCCAACCACGTCATCTTCGACACTCGATCGCCTCCCAGGCTCGCGATGAAGGGCGTAAACGCGATGGACGCTTGCGTGAAAAAGCTCACTCTCGTGGCGTCCGTGAACAAAAGAGCGACGTTACACAAACCTTGATTTCCGATGTTCCAAAGCGCCAACTCCGCCGCGCTTCGCCAAAACGCCGGTCCAGTCTTATCTCCCGGACCCCCCGTCGAGTTTTTCCCCGCGAGCATCGGCGCGAAACAGAGCACCGTCATCAATCCTCGCACGCCTCCGAGAACCCCCGCCGTGGGCGCGCCTTGCGACTCAAACACCAATTTCAGCGTCACCGTCAGCGTCCCATACGCCATGGCGACGAAGATGAGTAATAATCTCCCCATCCCCACCGTCGTCGTCGTCGCCGCGTCGCCCTCCTCCTCCTCCTCGCGTCCCGCGCCTCCTAACACCGCCCTCGCGCGCACCTCTCGCCCTCGACCGCGCGCGTCCGTTCGCATCACCACCATCGTCATCGCACCCATCGCGCTCCCATCCTCACCCCGTCCTCGTTCGACTCCTCCGACGCCCACCGCGCGCGCCGTCGTCCCCGTCGCTCGCCGCGTCACCCGCACCACCGCGCCTCGTCTCCCCACCCCCGCCGCCGTCCTCACCGCGACGCTCGCGCGAGTCCCACGCATCGTCGTCGTCGTCATCGCTCGCTCCCCCGTTCGCTCGCACCCGTCCACGCGCGCGCGTCGCACGACGTCGCCTCACGTCGTCCTCCGTCGCGTCCCATCGTTTTCGTCTTCGCCCCTCGCGCCCTCGTCGTCCGTCGTCTTCACGATTGCATCTCGGTCGGTCCCGATTTTTGATTCGATTTCATCTCGGTCGGTCGCCCCGGAGTCTCCACCGCGCACGTCCCTCGGGATGGATCATGACTCGGGATTATGACTCGGGATTATGACTCGTCGTCCTTGATGGTGTACGCGCGAACGTTGTACTGAGAGAGTACTATGTGACGACCGTACACGAGCGCGCGCGAGGACGCGCGCGGGAGCACCCGACGTCGGTCGCGCGCGGTGAATCGTCATTCAATCGATAAAAGCGACGTGTCGGTATACGTCGCGTGCGATTACGTTACGACGCGGATTCAACTGGGCGACGGACGCGGTGGAGATCGATACGCGCGCGAGTGGGTGGGTGTATCGGTGCGTCGGTCGATCGAGGACGCGCGCGCGCGGGGGGGGGGCGAGGGGGGCGACATGGCGGTGGATTCGGACAGCGAGGAACCGGCGGTGAAGGGCGGTGTGGAGGGGAGGATCGAGGCGGGGACGACGACGACGGGGACCGAGGGGGAGGCGGAGGCGGGTGAGAGCGACGATGGATCGAACGTCGGGGACGAGAACGGGGGGTCGAAGCGACTCGCGGCGTTTCATCTCGCGTTCGGTCGTGGGTTAGTGGATGAGAGTCGCGCGGCGTCCATGACGAGACGAGGCGCCGTCGGGGTGGCTGATTCCACCCATCAGCGAAGTTTGGAGGATGCGTTGAACCAGCTGGCGCAGGTATTTCGAGAGTGTAAGCGAGAGAAGGCAAACGATGAATTGGTGGAGATGGCTATGAAGGAATTGGATAAGATGCACGCGAAGATGCCCGAGTATTTGAGGATACCGGAGCGGTCAACGCTTCAGCGACGACTCGCCGAACAGGCGAGAAACTTGGCGGAGCGGGTGGTCGAGCGACAGGAGATGGCGAAAAACTTACCGGAAGGGATCGTGCGTGGGATTGAATCCGTGCTTAAGTCGTTCGATGAGAGCGATTCGCCCATGATGCAAACAATCGAGGGTATGAACGCCGTCGCGTCGTTGGGAGCGTTGAAGCAGCGTCTGGATCGAGTGCGAGGGACGTCCAAAACCGGTACCACGACGTTTGAGGATAAGGCGACGCACTGCAGAAATCTTGCGAGCAATCTCATGAAAATTACGGAAAACGATACGAAGGTGATCATGCATTCACAATACATTGGCGCGCAGATGCACTTGCTCGATCCGAACGCGAATGACGAGTTGACGAGGTTGACCCACGACCAGAAGTGCTCGGACGCCGCCTACCTTTGGCGAGCGATTCGTGCGTTCTCGGAGGCTTTGTTTGAACAGAAATCGGTATCATCGTTCATTCAACGAGCGTTACCTCACTCCCTCAGAAAAGAGGCTCGTGACTCGCTCGACGCTCGCATACAAAAGGAAGGAGCTCACGAACATCTCATTTGTCGAGTGCAACTGATACCGGCCCTCGTGATTTCTGCGTACGCATCGATGGATACTCTGAACGTACAGCGCGTGCACAGCTTATTCAAGCGAAGCGCCCAGCAAGCGCTTCCGGATAGCGCATCATTTTTGGAGTTGCAAGGATTCGTGCACACTGCTCAACCGAGCGAAATAGACTTTGTGAAACGCGCCACCATAGATCAGATCAAACGCTTGCGCAACGAAGGTATCGAATTCAACTCAGGCATCACGATTGAGGAAGCCAGCGCGATCGAAAAGGGCGTCAACGAAAGGAAACGTCTGTCGAGAGATAACGATACGTCGAAAGCTGACGATCAGCCGCAAGGGACGGTGTTCTCCCGTCTCGGTGAAGCCGGAGTTCTGAGAACCGCGTCTGAAACACTCAGGTCCACGAAGCCTATGGTTACAAAACCTTCTACGACTACGAGTGTGCGAAAATCACCGCCGAAAACGACGAAAAAGGCGACCATCAAAATCGAGCAACTATTCTCTCGTCGGTGCGAAATCTGTAAGCAGGACGTCAAAGGCGTCGATGCGAAACAACTCAAAAACAACTGGAAAATGCACTTGGGATCCAAGATTCACGCGAATTCATTGTTGGGTCCGGAAGTACATCCCAACGAGCCGCCCGCAGATCCAGCTTTAGCGTCTTTTTCAGCGGCAGATCAAGCATACGCAGTCATGATGGAAGTGCCTCCGCCGCCGCAGCCGCCGAGCGCACCCGCTTCGAAGACCGCTTCGAAGACTGTAGCTTCGAAGACTGTCGTTAAAGTACCACCGCCTCCCCTCAAGTTTGGCACGGGCATGATTCAACAGCAAAAATCGAATACGATGAGTGATCACAAGAAGAATTTCATTGAAAAACGACTGCAAGAGATCGATTCTGCTCAGAAACACGGTAAACGACGGCGACTTGATGAGTACATCGATAAACCCAAGCCGCGACCTTACAAGCGGGTACTGTACTGCAAATACTTTGAACGAGGCAAGTGTTGGAACGGCGATGAATGTAAATTTCGTCACGGACGAGTGCCAGATTCTCCATGTGATAGTTTCGACTGATGCATCGCTTAAAAACACTCACAAATGATCGATACAATTCAAACCAAAGATGAAGAACACTGCTGCTTGCGCGTATAGGAAAATGGAATATGCAAACATTTCATGACGAAAGATCCCCCAAGTTGCGCAAAAAGCGAAAAATAGTCCCATAAAAAGCTCTTTCGCGTATATCGGTTTCGCTGGCGTGTGTGAACGAGGTTTAGAGATCAAACGCGCCTTTTCAACCTTTTGTGCGACCCATTTACCGAGTTTCGTCGTCACGACCCACTCGTTTGCGCTGCTCAGTGAAAATAGTCCAGAAATCATGGCTGATAACTTGACAATCGTCATCGCGTTCTCGAAAAGAACGTATGGGACTGCGTACCACAGCCCCCCGGGCGTAAACATGCATGTAGATAAAGTCACCAGGATTGGGGCGTACACGAGCGCCCAGTACGGGATCGAAACCTCGGGGCACGTGGCGCAGACTGGGATGAGGAGCAGGTAGAAGAAAAAGGACACGAAATGCGTCGCGAACATTCTCGTGCCGAAGAAGAACAAATTTAAATACACTTTGCTCGCAAATGGTATGTCTGCATTGATGATTGATCGAAAAGCCTCCTTCCACAGCGTAACCGGACCAGCAGACCACCTGTGCTGTTGCTTACGATACGCGGCGTACACGCTCGGGACCTCATTCAGGCACGTGATCTCGTCTAGAAAGATGAAACACCAACCTCGCAAGTGTGCTCTCAAACTGAGATCCAAATCCTCAACCGTGCTACGATGGCTCCAACCACCCGCATCTTCGATACATTTTTTGCGCCAGACACAAGCCGTACCGTTGTTGTTAAAGAACAAATTGGCCGAAAACCTCGCGTATTGCTCGCAACGAATGTGATAGTTGAGCGATATGGTTTGAACGCGCGTCAGTACGTTCTCAGTCGCGTTGGCAAATGTCCATCTGGCCTGCACGAAACCGACGTGTGGATTCGCTATGAGAAAAGGTACGGTTTTAAGTAGGAAATCGGGGTCCGGTGAGAAATCTGCATCGAATACTGCGATAAACTGGTAGCCGGATATGTCGTCCATCGCCTCCGCCATCGCTCCCGCTTTGTATCCAGTGCGATTACTTCTCCAGCGATATTGAGTCTTTATCCCTTGTTCTCGACACAGCTCTAATGATTCTTCGATTATAGCTCTCGTTTCCGGGCATGTTGAGTCATCGAGGACTTGGATCAACAGCTTCGATCTGGGCCACTGCATCTCTCGAGCGCAAGCAATGACGTGTGCACAAACATCTATTTCGTTGAACATCGGTAACTGCACACAGACTGTTGGATATTTCGCTTCGTGTCCCTCGAGTTCAATGTGATTGAATCGTTCTAACGCGTTTTTACGTGCAAAGTATCGCCACCACACGGTGACGTAGACGTGGAAAAGTCTGTCGGCGGCGACGAGACTAGAAAGGACACTAAGACATCCGACCGCAACTTGCAACACTGGAGACACAAAAGAGATGCGGAATCGAGCGACGTTATCGCCCCAAACGCTTGCACGCTCGCGAAAAAGTTTCTGCAACGACTCAGTACTGCCGCCTGCTTTTGTCACTGCAGCTCGAGTGATGTGCACAGTTTGAGGATGGTTCAAAACGCCCAAAAGGACGCACGTGAAGACGAAAGACAGTAAAAACGTTCTCCACGACGATCCTTTACTAGCTTGGTTCATATTCTTACGCGCGCGAAGGAGTGTGGTCTTGTCCGTCCGAGGTTGTTGGTTTTGGCCAAGACAAACCTCGTGGGTACGATCTCGCCAGTGTAACATTATGATACATATGATATATATCTGGCACAACAAAATCTCTGGCTAACTGAGATGGCTATTATTGTTGGATAAAAAGTTTTATCATTCAGATGTCCCATGAATGCTAACCATTGTTATTCAGTTCTTCTTGACGAGGTGCTTGTTAAGGTACTGCGCGACGGTGAACCCCATGAATCTCTCTCCATCCGCGAGTCCGAGAAGTTTGGCCAACTCCGCGTTCGCGAGTATATATCTTCTATTGATCGGGTCCATCAAGTTCTTTTCTCTGAAATACGCCCAGATTTTGGTGGTCAAATCCTTACGGTTGATTTCCTTCACGCCGCCCAGAAAAGTTCTCAGTTGCGGAGAGCATACGTACATGACAAGGAGACCACCGGCAGCCTTTCTCTTTTTCTGCTCCTGTCGAAGCGCATTCATCTGTTCTTCAGTCAATGGAACGTGTACTTCCATCTCACGCTCGTAACGTTCTTTATCGGCGGCTGCCATGGCTTCGTACTTAACCCTGTTTTCTTCCGACATCGATCTCCACTCGGCGCCGAGCTCGCGTGCAATGTCCTGAAACGACAACTTTGGTTTTTCCTTCCTGAGCTCAGGTCTTCTAATACACACGAAACACAAGTACGGGCCTTTCGGTCCCTTCGGTTTCGTCGGATCTACGATTTCCTTCGTCTTGCCGCGTTTCTTCTTCTTGTCCTTCTTCTTGGCGCCTTCCGGCTTCCTCTTGTTCCTCGTGTGCGCGTCTCGAAGGAACTGCTCCACCTACACGCATAACACATCGCACCATCGCGTCATCGCACCGTCAGTCCTCGCGTCTCTCGCGTCGTCGTCGCGCTCTCGCGTCTGCATGCGGCTCGAGAGAAAGCACCCATTCCCGGGGACCGACCGATCACTTCTCGCACCCGCCCTCGCGCGTCTCGCGTCGGCCCCGGCCCCCATCGCGCGTCCAAGATCCATGCTCGACGCGCGTCCACGATCCGACCGTGCGCGCGCATCCACGATCCCACTCGTCGCCTCCCCCGCCCATCGTTCTCCTCGTTCTCCTCGTTCTCGTCCTCCTCGCCGTCGTCGTCGTCGTCGTCGTCGTCGTCGTCGTCATCGCACCGTTAAACGAATGAAATTCGTGTGTTCCCCCAAGTCGCGCTTGAGTCCCTCCTCGAGCTGTCTCTGCAGCGTCTTCACCGTGCACGTGTGCAGATCCGCGGATTCGATGATGCCCGGAAGCCGTCGCGCGATCTCCGTTCGCACCGCTTGCGACATTTGGTCGGCGTCCATGGTGACTCGCGTCGTCGTCGACGTCGACGTCGTCGTCCGTCCCGTTGTGGGGCGTCGACGGTCGGTCGTCGGATCTTCGACCCCTTTCTTCTTGGAGTCAGGACTCGCCAAAGGCCCGACCGTCGGTTTTTGTGATCTTGCCACCCGGAGAGCGTCGAGGCGAACGCGTGGGCGACGACGCGACGGCCCGTGTGTTGGTTTCAAAGAAATAATGAAACAATGAACTACAAAGAATGTATGTATGTAATGTAATCATCAGTCGTGGTACACAAAAAATTGGAAAGGGGTCGCGATACGGGTCACGCGCCGAAGAAGGTTTCGTACGCGCGCACGTGCTCGGGGTCGACGACAACTTGGCCGCACTCCCAAGGAATGTCTCCGAGGTCCATGGACTCGCGGAGTTTGAGATCATAGACGATGTTGCGTCGACGAGGTTGAAGCGTCGGGGCTTGAATGCCGGACAAAACGTCCATGCGCGAGGCAGAGGCAAACCAAGGATGGGTCAAGACGGCAGAGATGCCGCCGACGTGGCCGAGACGCTTGGTTTCGTCTTCGTGAAGCAGCGCTCGGACGATGGAGGCGGTCTCGATGTCAAACCACGCCGGGAACGTCATCGTATCGTTCCTATGCTGCATCAGACGTCGATAGAGCTCCTGCCGAGAGTCTTTGTCCGCTCCGAAAGGCGTGCCTCCGCTGCACAGCTCGTAAATCAAAATCCCGAGCGCCCAGAAATCAGCCTCAAATCGACACCCGTTGTGATTGAACACCTCCGGCGACATGTACTGCGCGGTGCCGCAGATGGTGTACGCGCGCTCGTTCCCGACCAACTTTTTTGCCATGCCAAAGTCGGCGAGACGCACGCACCCATTCGTGTCAAGCAAGATGTTCTCGGGCTTCAAGTCTCGGTAGACGTACCCGCACTGGTGCATGTAATCGATGGCGAGCGCGCACTGCGTCGCGTACATTTTTGCGTCGTGCAGCGTCGGTAAACCGTGATAATTCATCGCTTGAAATAAATCACCGCATGGCGCGTATTCCAACACCAAGAATAACGCCCATCGATCCTGATACGCGTGCAAAAGCTTGTCGATGAATGGTCCGTCGTTGATTTCTTCGTGCGTGCGTCTCTCGAGCACGGCATGACGCATCTCGCCGACGTCGATGAGCTTTTGCTTGCGCATCACCTTGAATGCGACGAGTTGATCAGTGAGACGATACTTTGCCAAGTACACAGTCCCACACAACCCCCGTCCGAGCTCGCGAAGGATGATGAAATCTCTAAAAGTCGCCCCCTTCATCATCGCCCGATCAGGCACGCCCTCGGCGTAATCCGCCTCGACGAAGTCGCTCCCGAGGTTACCTCGTTGTTCCTCTCGCGTCTTCGGTCGCTCTCGCTGCTTGGCGCGCTCTTGACCACCGATGTGCGACAAGGGTAACGTTTCCGGTTGCCCTCGCCCGAGTTCACGAAGATCCACCGCGCTCGCGGTGCCTCTAAGATAGGACCCGCGCTCGCTGACGCCGACGACGGTTGTGGCAGACGCCGCGCTTCCGTCGCTCACGTCTCGCATGGTTATGTCGATACTCGACTCGCTTCGCTTGAGCGACGGATTCCTCGCGTCGAGCTCGAACGCGTACGCCCAATCCTTCTCCGTCACCCGTCGCAACAGACTCCCACTTCCGGAGCCATCCTCGACGCTCTTCGGCGGTTGTTCTTGTTGTTGCGCGTCTCTCCTGAGCACAGAGTTCATTCTCCTCGGCGACGACAACGCGGATGAAAACGCGCGACGCGTCCCCAACGCCCCGAACCGTCCACGATCCATCCCACCGTTTCCATCACCCTCCTCGCGTCGCGCCCCATCCGTCGACGGACTCGTCGACGGCGTCAACGCCAATCGTCGCAACGCCGCCAACTCTCTCGCGCGCGCCGCGCCGCCGCGCGTCCTCGCCCCCTCGCACCCGTCGTCCACTCCGCGCCCATCCTTGACGACCCGTCCGCGCCCGGCGTCATCCATAAACGCCATTCCCTCTTTCACGACCCCCTCTCGCACCTCACACGTCGTCGTCGTCGTCTCCATTCGACTCCGCCGACTCGTCGACCCGCGTTCGCAACGCCGCTCGCCCCGCCTCCCCCGGCCGTCCTCCTCCTCTCCTCGTCCACCCATCGACGTCGACGTCGACGCGCGCACACCACCGCGACCACCAAAATCCCGCGTCCGTTCCCCAATCGTCGTCGTCGTCCTCCTCGCCGCCGCCTCCCCCCGAGCGTCCACCGTCTCCCGCGTCTCGTTCGCCTCCCCGCCGTTCCTCGCGTCCACCACCACCGCCGCCTCGCGTCCGCGCGCGTGTTCCCACCCATTCACATTATCGTCGTCCCCGACGCCCTCCCGTCGTCGTCTCGACGCCACGCGCATCATCACCGCGCACGCCGTCGCCTCGCGCGTCGCCGTCCGTCGCCTCGCCCTCGCGCGCGTCGCGCGAAACGTCGGGGCGCGTCGACCGCGAACGCGCGATCGCGCGGTGGACGACGATTTCGCGCGTGAGGTCGTACAAAGAGAGGTTTTCGGCCCATCGCGCGTGGTGTTTTGTTTTGTTTTGTTTTGTTTTGTGTTGTTTTGTTTTGTGATCGGATGGCTACAATCGGACGCGAGTACGGACGGATGCGGTACCCTCCCTCGATCGCGTCGCGTCCCGTCGCGTGGTCCTCGACCCTTCGCCCCGGGGCGTTCGTTCGTTCGTTCGTTCGTTCGCGCGTGGGTCGTTAAGGACATGTGATGTAGTATATGGACTCAGATTATGTATTGTGGTGAATAATACGGTGTGTGCTCCTCTTACATGACCTATGTGCGCGGTGCGGTGCGGTGCGGTGCGGTGCGGTGCGGTGCGGTGCGCGAGAGTGGTGGACGCGAGCGTCGGTCGATCGGTGTGAACGCGCGTTCGTTCATCGAGTCGTTCGTTCATCGAGTCGTTCATCGAGTCGTTCGTTGAGTCGTTCATTCGCGCGTTCTCGATGACGACGACGATGACGACGACGGTGTCGAGGAGCACGATGATGACGACGACGGTGTCGAGGAGCACGATGATGACGCGTGCGATGGTGCGCGCGAGCGCGGTGACGCGAGCGACTCGAACGTCGTCTCGACCTCGTCGACCTCGAACGGTTCGCGCGCGGGCGTTGGATCCGGTGAGCGCGGCGCACGCGGTGGACCCGACGATTTTGAGGTGCTTCAACTTTCTCACGCTCGCGCCGCAAGTCGTGCCGTGGGGGCTCATGCTCGTCGCGCCTCGATGGCGAGTGACGCGGGCGATCGTTGAACCTTGGATCGTGCCGTTGGTGTGCGCGGCGGCGCACGCGACGGTGGATGGGGTGGGATTCGCGTCGCCCGGGGCGTTGGAGGAGGCGGCGACGTTCGCGCGCGTGTTCGATCCGTCCATCGGTCCGGATCGGTGGTTGAGCGCCGACGTGACGGGGCCGTTCGAGGCGTTCAACGAGATGTTGGAGAATCCGAATTTCGTGGGGGAGGAGTGGACGCACGTGTTGACGTGGGATTTATTCGTGGGGAGATTTGTGTATCTGGACGCGTTGGCGCGGGGAGTGCCGAATTTACGCGCGTCGCTGTTATTCATCAACTTTACAGGACCTCCGGGATTATTGCTCTACGCCGCGACGTGCGTCATCTCGGGAAAAGGATTACCGCCGATTCCGAGCGAATCCGGGACGATGGCGTCGTCGACGACGCCAAAATTGATCTTCGTGGACCAACCGACGGCGAGCGCGAGCGCGACGTCTCGCCTGCGCGAGGCATTCGTGGATGGACGCGGACGCGCGGAGGCGGTGATTCGGGCGTGCGCGCCGGATGTGTGCTTCGATGATATCAGCGCGCCGAGTTCCATCGTCGGACGGGACGCGGTGTACGCCGAGCTCGCGCGTCGCGACGTCGACGACGACGCGTGCGGAGCGTCCATCGTCGTCGAACGCGTCGCCGACGGCGAAAAAATGGCGGGAATGACGTTTCACAGAACAAACCGGGCGGGCGAGAGAGGCTTACGAGGGACGATTGCGGTAGAGGTGGACGCGAACGGAATGATTTGCAGGATCACGCGAGCGACCGAACCCATTTTAAAACCGGGCGGCGCAACCGCGAAACTTCTCAAAGCTGTCGCCAAGGCGCCAGAGGGCGTCCAACCAAAGTCTCGCGTCGATCGCGCGCCCTCGGGAGCGGCAGACATCGTCAAGTATCTCTGGTTGGAAGTGCAAGGGTGCGATGATTTCAAAGAAGTCGCTCTGAGTAACTTTTCTCGAGACATTCTCTACGAGGATGTCAATTTCGAGCTCCCCTTCGTCGGCCGAGAGCAAGTCTCCGGTTTTCTCGACGAGTTCGACATTCCCGGTTTGACGTTTAATCCGCTCGCCATCTCTGACGGCAACGACGCGTGCGTTTTCACGTGGGAAGTCGATCTCAACGCGGGCGAAACCGCGACCAAGGTTCGCGGCGTGTCTTTTTACGCGCTCGACTCGGAGGGAAAAGTATCGTACATTCGCGACATTCCCGGAAGCGCGTCTTCGCCCGTGCTCGGATCATTCGCCGCGAAAATGAATCCCGCGCTCAGGACGTTCGCACCGACGCCCACCGAGGCGGAGCTCGTCCAGCGAGCGAAAGCTAGAACGTAGACGTAGTAACACAAATAGAATTTTTTTAGCGTCTCGCTCGTCTCCACTGCGCGACGACGACATGTCTTTCGCGCGCGCGCTCGCCACCGACGCCTCGGCGCACGCCTCGAGAACGCACCGCGCGCGCGCACACCGCGCCCGTCACGCCGGCTGCTCGACCGTCGCGCGCGCGTCCTCGAACGATGGGAACGCGGCGGCGCTCGATTTGCTCGAGCGGCTTCAGCGCGCGTACGAGACCGACGCGAACGGGACATTCGTCGACGCGGTACTCGAGGCGAGAGAACATCTCACGTTGCTCTTTTTCGACGTCGCCGAGGAGCGCGTGCGATCGTTGGAAGCGTCCGGTGACGCGTCGGCGGCGTCGGCCTTGGATGAGGCGTGCGCGGCGATTGCGGCACGCGCACAATACACGGTGGGTGAAATCATCGCGAGCGCCTCGACGGCGCTTCCGGAGGCGAGTGGAGACGCGTTGAAAGCGTCGTGTTCGGAGAGCGGGTTGACGACGGCGCAGGACGAAGAGATCCGGCGTAGATGGGGGGCCATGACGGGGGCGTTGGCGACGACGGGGGAGGAAAACGCCGTCAGGCAACTCGCTTTAAACCAAAATTCGAGACGAAACGCGATCACGGAGATCGTCGGACGCGCACAGATCGGCGCGAAGGAATTCGAAAGTCTCAAGGCTGTCGCGCCCGAACGGCGGATCGCGGACGTGTTGTTGACGATACCTCGAGGCGCCGAGCGCGCGGCGGCTGTGGAAGATGCGCTGACGCCGCCGGTCGACGGGGAGAGCGTCGACGGCGATGAAGAGAACGAAGTCGTCTTCACGACGGCACCGAGACTTCTCAACGTGTTAGAGGGAATGATGCGCAAATCTATGGAAGCCGGGGAGGACGCGTCTGAACTAGTTGAGTTGATACAAATCGTCGAGACGAAGTGTGACTTTTTCTGAAGCGCGTGGTGTGTGAATGCAGCAAAACGTACCGGTATTTTTATTTATGGTGCTATACAGATGGAAGATGAGCTAGCTGCTATGCAAACATGGTGAGCGCTCTATGATAGTGTTATAGTGTTGTGGTGCTAGACTTCTTGAACCGAAATGTCCTCCGAAGATGCCGCCGCCGTGTTGTTTTCGCCTTCGATGACGCGCTCAGCCAACGCCGCAGATGCGACTATACCTGCGGTTTGGACCGCCTTGAAAGCGCGGCGACGGCGGACAGCTTGAACGACGACGAAGCCGCGTCTCGCGTGCGTGAAGACATCAAAAAGGTTCCCTGTGCCTTGCTGAGCGATCAAAACGCCGAGCAATACCGGCAAGGCGAAATTGACAGTCTTTTTGATTCGCATGCGCAAGCCGCTCGGAACTTTATTCTTCGTTTCCATGCATCGCTGGCTCACACCACCAGCGTCCTGAGCCGCCTCCTCTTGATTTCGCGCGTCCTGGAAGTCTCGGAAACCCGCGCACAGGTTCTTCACCACTCCCCACATGCCGTGTCGAACAGCCATGCGAGCCACATCCTGCTGCACTTTTTGTTCCTCAAAGTGAAGCAAAACGCACTCTCCGGAGAACGTACCCGGCTCTTTGCCCGGGATCGTGCGCATGCGCCACGCGCTAAAGTACGGATCCACCCGGATGACGTTGGGATTTTCTGGATGACTGGGGTGGTGCAGCCCCTTGGTGATGGTGTAGTAACAGTCGCCGTCTTTCCATGTGCGGCGGCTGAACACGTAATCACGGTTGCTAATGACGGGTAACTGTCGCTCCCAAAATAAGATCTCCGCGCCCGTCTGCGGATCCTTCTCGATGAGGTGCTGCTTCAACAGTAAACCATCCCACTTTTCTCTAGTCAAATCCGAGTTGTAAAAGTCACAAATTTCCTCCGCCGTAGCGTTCTCGAACACGCTTCGGGAGAGATATTCGGTGCCCCCGTAGGGTAAAATATGTCTCCATGCCTTGTAATGGCAGTTGTTTCTCTCTTCAGTCCTTTCCATCATCACCTGCCACTCGCCCGTTTCCTCGCGAGGCACGCCTCCGGGAATGCACGCCACGCGCGCTTTAAAACGTTCAAAATCCACGCGCTGCACCACATCCGTCACGCCGCTCGCAAACTTTGTCGGTTCATCACCCTTATCTGCGTATTTATCCTGATGACAACGCCTCGAGGAGTGCTCCTTCTCGTGCGTTTGTCGTCGCCCGCGTCGCGAGTCCAGTGCTACGGCGAGCCCCGTAATCTCGACAAGCCTTCGCACGAGCACGTTTCTGTGCGCGAGCCAAATCATGATCGATCGCGTCGTCACCAACGTACTGACCGCCATCCACGTCCATCTCGCTCCGGGCCATCTATTTGCCAATGCGTGCATTCGAAATCCCCTCGCGAGGGCTCCGAATCGAGGGTGCCAAGCCACGTAAAAAGCCGCCACGAGCGTCGCGAACACCATCGGCCACGCCTCTCCGATCGCCCGCAAACTCTCTCCAACATTTTCCTTCGTCGGGAACGGCATACCGGCCGCAAGTTCGAACATCGCGCTCAAATCATTCGTCCCCCCTCGTCCGGATTCGCTCGCGAGCCCGGGCCCTTCCCCGCCCGCCTGATGATGGTGATGATGTCCACCGTGCGCGCCTTCATCGTACCCGAACGCCGCCGCCAACGAGCGCGACATCGTCCCGAATTATTTTCCCCAGCCCGATCGACGTCCACACGAAACAACGGTCGAATCTTCGCGACGCGACGCGCGTTCGATTCCCGACCGCGTCAACACGGGAGGATCCCGTTCCCGAGATTCTTCGAATCAAAAATCCTCGCACGCGTCACCCTCGTCGCCCGCGCTTCGTCGTCCCGCGACGCGCGCGTGCGCACGACTCGAATGATGTGTTCACGCGTTCCCCGCGCTCTCCGCGCGGTGTCGAGTGTCGCGCGCGTCGGTCGTCCGCCATCCCAACCAGAGGTCGGTCGGCACAGCGCGGTGGTGACGGGGACGCTGACTCACGCGAGCGAGTGGTCTTTTGGGTGTAGAGGTACGTATACGAGCGTATGTTAAGACTATGTATGGTTTTTTATATGTACATGTCGATTCTCTAAAAAAGCCAAGATCTCGACAGCTGGAGATTTTTGGTCGCCGTCTGTCTCCGTCTATCCGACCGTCTGTCTCGTCCGTCACCGCGCGGTGTCGGGTCGGGACGGTGCGGACGGTTGAGGGATGGGAAACTGCACGAATGGACGCGAGGCGGTGGTGGACGGGGAGGCGTCCGAGTCGATGGCGTCGGTGGCGCGGCGGCAAAATTTGCACGCAGAGCCGCGCTCGAGGGCGCGGTCGACGTCGTCGGCGGGGAAAAGCACGCGACAGTCTCGGTGGTAGTGATGGAAACCGGCGCAGGAGAGGGCGACGAATTCGAGGCGTTCGTCCCCGTCGCAAAAACCAGGGTCGTCTGGGGCGTCCGTGGACGATCGGAGCGGGCGTCGACACAAGACGCAGGGCGGATTGAAGATTTCGGAATCGACGGCGGCGAGGAGCGCGCGATAGCCGATGGCGAGCGCCCGGTGTAATTGCTGACTCTTCGTGGTGAAGGATTGGAGTTGCGTCTCATCCACGACGATGTGGCTCGAATCGAGATGGTTATCGCACAAGTCGGCGAGATGGCAGAGGATGAACATGTATTGCCCGCGAAGGACAGCGTCGTCTCGCCAAGACGTGGACGTCTTCGCCCAAAAGTCTTCCAACTCTTGCTTCGCCTCCTTCAACACGTCGGCGGCAAATTGCTCGAGTGATGGTGTGCTGACCGCTCTGCCCTTGTGCTCGCGCCATCCACGAAGAATCAACGCGTGCTCGATGAGATGTTCGATGAAGATGACGGTGCTCTCGGCGGCGAAACCTTCCGATATGTTGCGATGATAGTATTCTCGTCGCGCCAGCATGACGACCCTCGAACCAAGCGAAATGGCATCGGAAAAGGAACCCTCCACCGACTTGACGATGCACATCGCGCGCAAAGCGTGAATCTCGTACCCCAAAGCGTGCGTCTCGGACGTATCCGGCGCCTCTTCTCTCAACTCGCCGGCGAACCGTAGGCACATGCCCGCGTGCTCGAGCGCCGCCTCATTCGAGAAATCGCGCATGTAGCAGTAGTACATCGCAGCAAGACAGTGTGCCTTGGCCGAACGCTCCGTCGAGTCCAGTTCCACCGCTAACGCCATCACGCGCGTCAACCGCTGTCCCACCACGTCCGCCAGTCCCGAGCACCGACTCGGATGCACGCCCTCTCCCATTTTCGTATTTTTTACCGCCGTCTGCACGTCGCTCGCGACGAGTTCGGCGTAATAAAAAAATTCATCCTCTTTTCGTCCCTCAGTGCGCGCCCGTTCGCACTCAGCGAGACAAAACAACGCGTAATCCTCGCTCAGATTTCTATCATCCAGACTCAGATACCAACCGATGTACTCGGCGGTCGTCTCGAATCGTCCGAGACCGAGCGACGGCTCGCGCGCGAGCTCGCGCTCCGTTCGTCTCGAGCGCGCGTATCTTCGCGACGTTCCCTCGTCGAGATCTTCGTCGTTATCGCTTCGCCAACGCACGCTCGGTTCGTTTTCCTCATCCTCCGCGCTCGTCACGCTCGACGACCGCGACCTCGTGTCTCGAAACCGCGCGAACGCCTCGCCGTCCATCGCGCGATGCCTCGCGTCGCCTCCTCCGTCGCCTGCGCCGTCGCGCACCGACCACGCGCCGGACTACGGCGCGACGCGGACTGCGCGTCACGTCACAATCCAGGCGGTTGTCTCTTCATCGATAGACTCGCGGACTCCCGTCGCGGTGTCCCTCGCCTCGCGCGCGACGTTCGCAGACGACGCGCACGATACCATCGTCATGCGCGCGTCCGTCGTCGCTCGCGCGCGTGCGTGCGTCGTGAACGCGCGGCGCTTAAACTTTGATGGCAAGCTCTCTTTCGACGCGCTCAATCGCGTCCTCGGTGACGTCTCCGGCGGGGCCGTGACGACGCACGACGATGCGTCTCCGAGCGTCGAGGACATCGCGAGTCGATGCGTCGGCTACGACATTTTGATCTCAAAGGAGGTGCCCGTGGACGTGACGTTGTTGCCGCCTTCGGTGCGATTGATTTGCGAAGCGGGAACTGGCTTTAATAACATTGACGTCTCCGAAGCGAAAAAGCGAGGCATACTGGTGTGCAACGTGCCGACGTACAGCACGGATGCCGTGGCGCAGCTCGTGTTGAGCTTTTTGCATGCGTCCTCCTTGGGACTGTGCGAGCAGTACGCAGCTCTTCGCGCCGGTGACAGAGACGCCTTTCGCGACGACTTTAGCGGGTTGAAGCGATACGAAATGTACGAGCTCAAGGGCCGGACGATCGGGTTGGTCGGCGGGACGGGCGCCATCGGACGACGCGTGGCGCGGTTGGCTGGAGATTTGGGCATGCGCGTGCTGTGTTGGAGTCGAAGCGCGAAGACGGAGGAGGGGTTGTGGGACGCGGTGGGTTTCGATACTTTAATGTCGGAGAGCGATTTCGTGTCGATTCACTGTCCGTTGAACGAGAACACGAAGGGATTGATCGATGCGCGAGCGATCGGTTTGATGAAACCGACGGCGAAGATAATTAACACGGCGCGAGGCGCTGTGATCAACGAAAAAGATTTAATAGATGCATTGGAGAAGAAGAAGATCGCGGGGGCGTGCCTTGACGTCCAAGAGACGGAGCCGCCGGTGGATGATTCACCGTTATACGACATGCCAAACGTATATTTAACCCCTCACATCGGTTGGAAAAGAGTCGAGACGCGTCAGCGGTTGATTGACACTGTGGCGTCCAACGTCGCGGCGTTTCTGGATTCCAAGCCTGTGAACGTCGTCGAACCATGAGTGGGAAATACTCCGTGAATATCGTCGAAACGCGTGTGGAAAATTCTGAAAAAAATTTGGACCATTCTTACAAGTTGTAGTGATTATTTTACATCGTAAAAAAGATTGATGGTGACGTACTCGCAACGGAAAAAAATCAGACGCGTCGGAACGCCGAGTTGGCGTTTTATCCGCGCGTCGTCACGTGTTTTCCAAATCGTTCGAGCGGCGTCTCGCGTTCAATCCGCGGCTACCTCTTCACGCGTATTCGCGAAGAGGCAAGCTATCGTCAGCACTGCGACGCCGGTGCCCGCGCGGGACCGGGTGCGCACACGCCGGGCTCTTCAACGCACGGCGCATCCGTGTGCAGCGCGTGGTGTCTCGCCTGCACGAGCCACGCGTCGTACGCCAATTCTCTGATAAACTTGAACGCGTTGTAAACCGTGGACGCCAAGGTCGACGGTTTCATCGCGGTCACCTCCGCGGCGACGACATACTCCTCCGCCCCAGATCCCGGCATCCAGTGCTGAATGTACTCTCTCGATTCAGCCTTGAGTTTGATGGCGACGCGAACGAAACCGATATCCTCCAACATCTCCCTGAGAATATCCGTCTCGTGCGCGCCACTGACTCAGCATGCCAACGCCTCGTTCGTCTTCAACGCCGGAGGTAATTCTTTCCCTCGACTCACGACGTCCGCGACGCACAATCGTCCACCCGGTCGAAGCGCTCGAAACGCCTCTCGCAGCGCCGCCTTCTTGTCCGAGCACAAATTGATAACGCAGTTTGACACCACGACGTCCATTGAGGACGATTCCACCGGTAACGATTCGAGTTCACCCAATCGAAATTCAACATCCACACCGTCGAGCGCCATCTCCCTCGCCCGCGCTCGCGCTCGATCCAGCATTTCGCTCGTCATGTCCACGCCGAGCGCGCGTCCTCGCCTTCCATTCGTCCCGCGCACTTTCCTCGCCGCCAGAAACACATCCACGCCCGCGCCGCACCCGAGATCGAGCACGCTCTCTCCCGGGCTTAAATCCGCGAACGACGTCGGTGCCCCGCACCCGACGCCGAGATCGGACGACCCGACGAAGTGTTGCTCCTCCGGGGTGTACCCGATCTTCATGCGCGCGAGCGCGGGCGTCACGCAGCACGACGCCGCGTTCATCGCCGTGGACGCGTACGCCTGACGCACGATCTCCTTGTGCGCCGCGTCGTCCGGCGCCGCGTCGGCGGACATGGCGTCCGGTAGCCCGTCCGCGCGGCCGAGTGACGCGACCCGACCTGTCGCCCGCCAGTCCTCGTCGCTCTGCGATGCGCGAAGACGCGGACGCGCGGGGCGTCCTGGACGCCCTCGCCGCGGACGCGCGCGGGAAGGAGACGTGGCGGTTGGGACACGATCGACGGGTGCGCGCGAAGAGACGAGCGACGACGCGGCTCGACGCGAGACGGCGTGTGATTCGATGCGTTGCGAACGGTGTGACTGACGAGACGTTGTCGCGCAGTTGATCGATGCGCTGCGCGCGAGCGGGGCGAAAACGTTCGAGGCGTGCGCGAACACGGCGAGCGCGATCGACCGAGCCGTTCTGGAGGGGGAGTACGCGAGCTGTGACGTGGCGAGCGTGAGCTGTGAGTTTCGGATTTTGAGCAATTCACAATTTCTGGAGAAGCGCGTCGAGGACGAGTCGGAGAACGAGACGAAGACGACGGAAGATACAAAAGTGAAGACGGACGGTGAGACAACGGAGGCGTACGCGGAGGTGGCGCGGAAGGCGATGGATGCGATCAGGGGTAGGTGGGCGCAGACGCGCGACGGAGGCTTGGCGCTGACGGGGAATAAATATTGGCGGCCTCTTCCGGCGGTGATCGGCACGATGGCGTACTACAGCGACGAGAGCTGTGGATTAGATCCGTTCGCGGCGAAAAATCCAAATCCAGCTCGGTGGGGGGAGTACATATCGAGCGACGACGACGATTCGAGCGAAGTGAGCGACGATTCGAGCGATACTCTTGAGAGCGACATTTCGAGCGAATTCATCAGTTCGACGTCGAGTGAGGGCGACTACTCCGACATGGACGAACATTTAGCCGACATCGACAACTTTGAGCGCTCGGCACGCGGCGGGAACGCCGCGTCAGAAGACGCTGAGGAGGGCGGCGACTTATTTTCCGTCGCCGGTTTGAGTTTGACACGCAAGTCGGCAAAGAAAGACGCACCTTCGTACGCGTTGTCGTACGATGACGTTTTCGGTGGTGATATACGTCGCACTGCATCCGTAGATTTATTTAGCGCGGAGGCGCCTCGCTCAAATGTGGGTCTTTTCGAGAGCGCAGAGTCAAAAGAATCGAAGAAAGCCTCTCCCGCAACAAAGGCTGCTCAGGAACCGCCGAAGGAACCGAAGAAACCAAAGGGTCTCTTTGATTCTGACTCTGAAGACGAAAGTGATTTGTTCGGTATCGGCAGAAGAACTTCAGGCGGTGACTTGTTTTCTGCACCAGTGAAAGACTCGCTCAGTCAACTGAAGGAGGCTATTCCTACTACGCCGAAAGCGGTTGCGAGTACCTCGAACGACGTTCAACCGCCCACAGCTGAGGTCACCTCTATGACTATGAAGTTACCGAAATCACCCCTATTCGCTGATTCAGACTCTGACGAAGATGACAAACTTTTCTCGACAAAGGCGATACACTCAAAGGTGCCGTCAAACATTACAAAAGACGGTTTGTTTGAATAGAAAAAATCCTAGAAATTCATAGTCGCGTGCGCTGTAAATCTAGACACTAGTATACGCAAGTTAAAACCACTATGCAGTTATCCACACGTCCAAACGGCTCGGATCTGCTTTCTTCGTACTGCCGAAAGCTGGGGTAGTGGCGCCCGATGACGCCACTCCGGCGCCCGCGCACGCCAACATTGTACCTTTGAGGTTAGACGCGACGCAGAATAACGGCACTGGCTCATCAATTTCCGGTCTGAAAATGCACTGAGACGCGACCGTTTGCTCCATGGCGTCGATGGCTCGAACGAAGCCCGACTTACCCACCATCGCCAACCAACTTCCAGAGCCGATTCCGCACGCACTCATCAGCGGCGTCCCCGCCGATATTCGCCTAAACATTTCCCAAGTTCTCGTATCCGTCAGCGCGATGGTTCCATCGAGACCAACTGAACACAACACGCGGCCCTCATCGATGAAACACGTCGATCCCACGATCGTGTGCTGGTGGGCGTCGCGCACCTCGGCGACGGTTTCGCCGAATTTTCCACCCGACCCGTCTCCGTAAATCCTCACCACTCCATCCGAGCATCCGCAAGCTAAAACTCCGTTCAAACCTCGAGCCATGGAAAACAAGTACCCTGGCGACCATCTCTCGGGAGTCTCATCGCCTCCAGTCGCGACTCGCGGCGCGGACTTTGCCAACCTCGCGCCCGTCTCGATGTCCCACGCCCACACCGCCGTCTCCGAACACGTCGCGATCGTCAACGCGCCGCCGTCACCCAGGAAGCAACACCCGTACACCTCTCCCGGATGACCGCTCAGACTTCTCGCCTCGCTCCCATCGTCCGCGTTCCAAATTTTACAGCTCCCGTCCGCCGAACCCGTGGCGAACCGTCTCCTCTCCGACGACACGCCCCTGGCGAATCCGACGCGAACGACCTCCGCCTCGTGCCCTCGACACACGAACACATCGCGCTCGATCGCTCCACCGCCCTCAACGCTCGTTCGCACGACGTGCGCGCGCGCCGTGCCGTCCTCTCCGCACGTCACGACCATCTCATCGCTCGTCCCATCGTCCCCTTCCCAAGGCGCGAACGCGACGTCGAACGCGCGTCCGAAGTGACACCTCGACGACGACACTCCTCGCACTTCATCGCGCGCGCCCGCGAGCCCGTCACGGACGATGGCGGGCGCGACGGACGTCATTGAGCCGTCCGACGAATGCGACGACGAATGACGACGAATGACGACTGCATGTCACGCCGCGCACTCTCGAGCCTTCGCGGCTTCGCCGCGCGCGTGCTCGCCCCGCCCGTCGCCCCCGCGCGCGAGTACTCGGGCTATCGCGTCGTCACCCCGCACGTGCCTTCGTGGCGCACGGGCGACGACGCCGTGACGGCGCTCTCGTGGTTGAGAAAACATTTGCGGCACGCACCGCCCGGGTTGTCGGCGTCCGCTCGATCGAGCGACGAGAGCGACCGCGCGAGAGCGCCGCACGGAGGCGCGGCGGTGTTTAAACTGTTTCGCGACCGGCGCGTGCGTGTGGGGAGCGGCGAGTTCGAGAGCAATCGCATAGAGGATGTTCGACGGTTGCGGCGCGCGAGCAGGGCGAGAGTGTTGGAACCGGGGGAGTTTTTAGCGGTGCCAGACGGGGCGAACGATTGGTATTGGCGAACTTGGAGCGAGAGTGATGATGCGTCGAGCGCGTCGACCTCTTCGTCGAGGTCGTCGAAGAGGGGCGCGAAGTCGCACGAAGAGTTGGGCGAGGCGCTTCGCGCGTGCGTGTTGCATCAGGACGCGCACGTGACGATTATTAATAAACCTCCGGGATTAGCCACGGTTCCCGGAGTCGGAAACGATATTAGCGTGTATGATTTATTACCTGCGTTGGATTCGCAGTACATCGTGCACAGGTTGGACAGAGACACCAGTGGGGTGCTCGTGTTGGCGAGAACATCGTTCGCGGCGAACAAACTCAACGCCATGTTTCGTAGGAAGAGTAAATTAGATTTCACAGAGGTGATGCGCGAGCAGATGGAGCGCGGAGAAGCACCGGAAGCGCCGGACGACGATGATTTCGTCAAGACGTACTGGGCCATCTGCTCGAATCCACCACCGCGAGGTGCGTCGGAGGGATGGGTGGAGGCGCCGCTGGTTGAGGTGGCGGACGTGGACGCGGGCGACGGACGCGAAACCGTGCGTTTGGTAGGTGGATGGCGCGTGTACGACGCTGAAGACGGTGGCGTCATCGTCGGCGCGGGAGACAGACCGCCGACGAGTAAGGAAGAGTACCACTCAAAGGCAGCGATCACGCACTTTACAGTGCTCTCGTCGGCGCCGCGAGAAGAAATGACGGACGAAAGCGGTCCCACACTCTTACAACTCACGCCCATCACCGGACGCAAACATCAGATTCGCGTGCACGTTTCGAAAGCCCTGAACGCTCCAATCGTCGGAGACAACAAATACGGCGCGAAAAGCCGCGAATCCTGGACCCGAGTCTTTCAAGATATTGAAAAATCCGAGCGCGAGCGCTCCGACGACCCGTGGCGCACCCTTCGCCGCGCCTCCTTACGAGGTCCGTCCAAGCCACCGCTCCACCTCCACGCTCGAGCGTTGCGTTTCACGCATCCCGAGTCCGGCGAGACGCTTCGAATCGTCGCCGATCCACCGCCACACTTCAACGCTGCGCTCGCGGCTTTTCGCCTCGGGACAGACGACGCGCCTTGTTGAATGCCCAGACGCTTCATTTCACACCTCGCCACGACGCCCATGCGCTCGAGGTGCACCTAGAACTCGTGCAACGCGCGCGCACGTGTTCACTCGCGCGTTTGCCACCGCGCGCGTCGCGCTGGACGCGCCCGACGTCGAGCGTGTCGTCGTCGACGTCGCGGGGGAACGGTTATTCGTCGAGTGCGATTGATTTCTCTTCACGAGCGTCCCGATGGCGACGCGCGCGTCCTCGGGCGCGCACTCGTCGTCATCGACGTCCCTGAGCGTGCTTCGTCGCGGGCTACACGTGCGATTGATCGATCCGGCGAGCGGAGGCGCGTACGCGTTCGCGAAGAGCGAGAGTCGCGAACGGGACGGAGACGGACTCGTGCGCGGCTGGTTGGAGGTCGTGCCGTCATCGACGCGTGACGCGCAAAATGAAGACGGAGAGACGTTTGACGCGAAGACGATGTTTCGGGTGTTGGTGCGGCGAGACCACGGCGCGAGTGGACGCGAGGGTCAGGGAGCGCTGTATTACGGCTTTGAGCACATCAAGAGCGGTTTGTTGTTGCAGCGAAGGCAGAGAGGTTTGCAAAAGCTCGTGTTTTGTTCGGATAAATTCGGCGTCAACGAGCAGTTCGATTGTCACGACGTCGAGGACGGTGTTTTGAGGTTGGTGAATAGACGGTGTGGCGGGATGTGGGAGGTGCGCGTCTGCGTTCTGAAGACCGAGTCAGAGATCGTGGAGAGAGAGGTGACGATGAGGGAGAAGCGGAGTCTCGCGGGAGATTCTGTGGTTCACAAAGGGTTCGGTCACATGAAAAATCTCATTTCAACGTTTAAACGCGCACAAGTCGGGCACGTGACGGAAATGAACCACATGGAGGACGTAATCAAGAGCGCCATAGCGCAGAAGAATAATCAAAAGTTGTTGTTTAGGATTTTCGTTGCGTGGAAAAAATGCACGGTCAAGTCGAAGATTCACGACGCGTTACTGCGAAAAGCAGGCATTTTCCACGGCGAACGCATCATCATGAGCATGAAGAAGGTCTTTTCTTCGTGGGTGGAGCAATGTGAGCGTACAAAACGAATCACTCAGAAAGCAGACGATAGGTATCACAAGATTCAGATCAAGTGTCTGCGCGCTCACTTTCACGACTGGAGAAATGTCACATCTAGAAATAAATGGTGTCGTTTAGCGGTGCACCGTTTCTCGATAAAGATGGAGAGACGGACGAAGAGTGCCGTCTTGATAGCTTGGCAAGGTATCATCAACACATTACAAGTTGAGAGGGAAAAGCGCAGACGAGCCGAGCGCATGATGTTGGAAGCCGTGAACAATAAACTATATTCCAGTTTCTTCGCTTGGCAAGATGCTGTCGCGAGGAGTCGGATGAATGATGCCAAGGCGCGTCAGAGTTTGGCAAGACTGACTTCTCGGCTTATGTATAGAGCGTTTGCTGAGTGGCACGCAGTAGTTAAAGATAAACGTTCGGAAGCCCTGAGCGGACGAAAAGCCATAACATGGTTCTTATGCTCGACTCAGCGACGGTATTTCACGGAATGGCGCTCGGCTGCTCGTGAAAGTGCGCGCGTGCGTCGTGTTCTGGCGCGGTTTGTCAGCCGCCGACGAATGTCGCACCTGTGCCATGCTTTTGAAAGCTGGAAGGAAGTACTCAGCGATAATGCGACCCGCAAAATAGCGGTAGCGAAAGCATTGCGACGATGGCAACATCGAAGAGTCGCCCAGGCTTTCGCTAGCTGGTGCGAAGTTGTAGAGCATGCGAGTCTCATGCGTAGGAGGGCGAGCCAAGTTGCCGAAAAAATGCGTCAGAATTCGTCAATGGCGGCGATGTCGATGTGCTTTTGGGGATGGGCGCAGGTAACCGAAACATCTAGAATAACTCGGCTCAATGAGAAGAAAGAGAACGATTTACTCGAGCAAAGATGCGAGATCTTTGAAAAGCTGCAGGCTACGCGTAAATTACGAAAATCGTTTTTGAGTTGGTACGATTACTCGACGAGAAAGAGAGAGCAACGCAGTAAGCTCATTTGGGCGCTCAATCGCATGACTGGGCGGATTCTATTCACAGCGTTTAATGTGTGGATGCAAGTTGCCGCAGATAACAAAAGAAGACGTGATTTAGCGAGAAAAGTGTGCATGCGCGCATCAAACCGTCTCGTCTCAACCGCCTTTTACACTTGGCGTGAGGTCGTCGAAGATAACAATGCGGCTAGAATTCATTTGAGCAAGGTTGAGAAACTCGTAAATCTGCAGCTAAAAAATGCAAGAAGAGCGCAGCTACGAAGGTTACTGTGCGCTTGGAGGGAACGTACTGTGCAGAAGCGACAGCAGCGCAAGTTGGTCGCAAAAGCGATCACATCTATGCGCAACAGGGACTTAGCCAGTGCGTTCAACTGTTGGAAGGCAGCGACCCAAAAATACGTTCACGAACGGCGTTTAATGACGCGTGTCGCGCAAAGATTGCGAAAGAGCGATCTTCAGCGCGCTTTTGATACCTGGTCTGAGTTTGTTGAAGGCGAAAAGTCGGATCGAATCATTTACCAGAAAGCGGTGAAGAAAATGTATTTCTGCAAGCTCTACTATGCTTTCACGGGATGGTTGACCCGGACGCAAGAAAAGAAGCGTCAAAACGCGCTCTTACTTCGAGCGATTCATCGATTCAGTGGAAGACGTTTACAGACCGCATTTTATGACTGGGCACACACCGTGGCGACGCTGCGTCATCAGCGCGAATCCGTGGCAAAGATAGTACGCAGGATGAAAAATAGAGTGATTTTTGAAGCCTTCGAAACTTGGAGGGTCAACGCGCATAACCAGCGCATGCAAAAGGCGAAGATCCATAAAGTGATCCAACACATGATGCAACGAGTATTGTATGCATCGTTTGACACGTGGCGTATTCGAGTGGAGACGAAGAAGTTTTACCGCACGGTGGTTGGTGAATTTCATGAACGCGTCAGGGATCGATCTCTTCGAGCCTCGTTTACACTCTGGGTCTCGCTCACAAAAGAAAACAAGGAGCGCAAGCTTTCTATTCTGAAAGAAGAACGCCTTCGATCGAACAAGTTGGCGCAAATTTTGGGTAGTGTTACTCGACGTACGCTTGGATACGCCTTCATGCAGTGGCGAGATCACATCAGAGACGTACAACGGATGAAGTTGAATGAGATTAAAGCAAGACGCGTTTGTATTCGCATGCAAACGCGCACTCAATCGCGCGCGTTCGCTCGTTGGCTGTCTTACGTCGATGAGCGGCGCCGCATCATGAAGACTGCTCAAACTGTCATTCTTCGCATGAGGCAACGTCAAGTTTCAACTGCTTTTCAAGGTTGGTTGAGTGCCGTGCGGACCGAAAAGCGTCAGAGAATAATCATCGCTCACAGTATCAAGCGATTGAAGTTTCGCTTCCTCGTCAAAGTATTTTATACATGGATTGAGTTTGTCCATGAAGCTCGAGCTACTCGTGCATATGCGCAGCGCATTGACAACTTGGTCAGAGTGTCTTTGGCAAAAATACGTCAACGAACCAAATCGAGAGCGTTGAACGCCTGGCAGTTCTACACGATCGATAAAAAGCGTCAGCGCACGCTCGTGACGAAAAGTTTAAGGCGTATGGGCCGTCACATGCTCGCAAAGTCCTTTGATGGTTGGATTTCTCAGATAACGATGATGAAACGGCATCGTGAGCTGGTCTCAACCAGCATCAAACGCATGCAACATCGATTATTGGGGAAAGTTTTCAACAGCTGGTCAGAATATTTAAAGCAAATTCATTCATTTCGTGTCGTTGAACGTCGGTTGCAGAACATTGAGCGTGCCATCGCTCCGTTGCATGTGACGCATGCCTCGGTTTCGGATATGGTTCGGGTAAATGTTGCCATGCGCTGGGGACTCGCCAGAAATGAACGCATCTACCGCAATCCGATGTTTTCGGCTTGGTTAGCGTACGTGCGAAAAATTTCTGAGCACCGAACGCGTACGGCGCAAAAAATGCACGAAATTCTCGCCACGAGAGCGTGTAGGAAATTCCTGCGTGTATGGAGACAATACACAGAAGTGATGGTTTACTATCGTTCGACTCTGAAACGAAGCAAAAAACGCGTCATTCGTAAGGTCTTCAGCGAGTGGAAGATGAATGTTAGACCTGTGGTATCGTCCTCTCAAACGCAGACTCTCGCAAGATACGAAAGAGCTTCAATTTCGACAGGATGGGATTTTGACAAGTCTTACGAAGAAAATGTTCGACTGCTCGGTGTAGGATCTGGGCGTCAGACGACAACTCACGTACGCTACGGCCATAGTTCTCAGCATTCTACACCTAAAAGGTCACCGATTACCATTCAACCTATTGTTGTTGAGCCCGATTCGTATGAAAAACAGTACCGCGCAGTGATGAGCGAGTGCGAATCGATAGAGGCTGAAGTTGACGCACTTTCGACTGTAAAAGAAAGTTTGCAGGGGCAATTCGATCTTCTGGCGAGGGACGAAGCGTTGCGTGCAAGTTTCGCTCGAGTCTCTTCCACGTCGTCATCGCTTCTACAAGAGACTCGAACCTACTACAGCGAGATTCGGTTTCGTGAACCCTTTTCACCCGTGAAGCCGAGGAGGTGCCCATGATCAGTTCCAGAATAGTCCGCAATGATCCTTCTTTTGACCGTTCGATAGAAAATTTGATTGGAGATGACACTTGTAACTTAGTATTGCATATTTAAAAAACGTTTGAAAAAACGCAACAACAACGAGCGTATGCCCACAACTAACTCTCACCAAGCTTCGGCGGTTCCGGCAGCGGATCGCACCGCGGACCGAAGCCTGGGATGGTTTGGGACAGCTCCGCTCTGTGAGCGCCAATTTCCCTCATGTACTCCTTCATCGCCTCCCCAATCGCTTTGCTCGCATTGGCGCTCGCGGTTTTCACATCCAAGTCGTAGTGTTGACTGCAACGTAAAGCCGCCGCGTTGGGAAACGTCACGCATCCGCTCAATCCCAAATTGAAACCGAACGCGTTGGCGCCCAACCACTGCGTGGTGGTGAGAAGGAGCGCTTCGGGGCCAACACCGTCAATGCCAGCCGTGTGGTCGTGAAGCTCCTTGGAAAGCTGTTTGCCGCCGCGATAGTTGTCGGTGAATTTACACGGAAGATCCTTCAACACACCAGCGCCCTTCGTAAACAAATCGTGCGCTAAGCTATCGTGCACCGCGTAGAAGGCGTCGTTGTAATACCACTGCCACGACTTGTCAAAGAGAATCGCCTTGTGAGGGTTACCGTGACCAGTCATAAAAGCCGCCATATCTTCCGGCATCGGATGGTGCCACACGAAGTCGGGTCGACTCTTAATGTACCACTCAAACTTGATACCACTCTTGTCGGCGGCGCACATCAGCTTGCCGTTTTGTGAAAACACCGCCTTGGTGGACGTGATGAGCGCGTAGTGCGTTCCTTTGCACGGTCGCCCGAAAGCTTCACCTTGTTCGAACGTTTGCTTACCCGCGGTGTGGAACTGAAGAGAAATGGGCTTGATGACATCGATGGCTTTGCGCAAGTACGACGGAATGATCGCCGGGAAGGATCCAGGGTGCCAAGACGACGCGTCGTTGGTTGAAATTTCCATGAATGGGTACACCTTGGCGCCGCGTTTCTCGAGCTCATCAATCACGTACTTCTTGAGGTTGTTGTGCACCATGGGCAAAACAAACGATCTAGTTGACCCACCGATCAAGAGAGCGATGTTTCCGGCGTTACCGAGCTTTGCACGTTGCCCTTTGCCGCGAACAGCGCTTCCGAGCGCAGACAAGGACACCGGGCTCCCGCGCGTCTCTGCGACGTACGCCGCCACGGAGAGCACGGCAACCGCCAGGAGACCAAGAATGACTTGCATCTTCCTCGCGGAGCCGCCACCTCGGCGCTCATCGCGGAGCATCGCGTCCTCTTCGTCGGCCTCAGTTCGCCTGTGCGCGAGCATTGTGGGTGTTACCGCTGTGGATGACCCGCGCGTGCGAGTGTTTTCCGTCACGAGCGCTCACAAACGTCGGAAAACGAGTTCTAAGTGCACGCGTCGCGTAGACGCCGCGCGAGATGCGTTCGAGTCGCGCGCACGTCGACGACTGGCGCGTCGAGGTCAAATCGCGGTGAGCACTCTGATCGCGACTGGCGTCGTAAGTCGAAAGTCGCGAGTGTGAAGTTTCACGATCATGTCAAATTATCATACGAGTACTACAAGTAAGGAATAGAAATTCCGCCATTAGATGTTTTCGAAGACGAGAAATCGAAACGCAGTTGAACGACCAAAGATGTCAGAATCAGTCACAAAGCGTTTTGCAAAATTTGACGCGCGGAGGTCTCAAAACACGCTTCCCAGGAGGATTCCCAGGAGGTGTCGCTAGAGGCGGTCCCGGAGCGCTCGTTTTAAGTCGTAAACCTCGTCGCGTGATTCGATGAGGAGCGCGTTCATCTCCTCGAGCGTGGAGACGGCGTTCTGGTTATCTCTGGTGGATTGTTCTAGTTTTATGCGCAGCCGCGCCAAACTCTCGAGGCTTTCCTCCGCATCTCGTACCGTCCGCATCTCGGCGTTTCGGAGGGTCCCTGATGCGAATAAACGCCATCTGATGCGAGCCACGTCGCCGTCGCGACCGAAATTCGATACCGTGGACACATCGTCGTTTTCATGTGTCGCTTGGAGATCCCGCGGAGCACCGCTCTGACTCCTCGTGAGCGCTAATTTTTCCTCGCTATTTGCCAGAGTCAACGCGTCTTTTAAACTCTGTATCTCATCCCGCAATCGGCTGATTTCTGATTTATACGACTCGCATTCTTCGATGGCCTCCTTCGCGCGCAGCTTTGATCGCGCGCTGTCGGATTTCGACTTCAAAGTCGCCATCGCCACCGCGTGTTGCGTATTTCTGCGCTCGTCGTCCAAGGCTTTCTCGTACCTCAGCGACTGATCTTTCATAGTTCTTCGCGCGTCTTCCACCGCCTCTCGCGCACGAGCCAATCCCATATCCGTTTCCATCTCGCACTCATCGCAAAACCGCCGAGCGTCGCGTTTCACCTCTTCTATGATTTCTCTCAACAGTCTATTCTCGTGCGCCAGGTCTTCACACCTACAACGATTCGTCTTCTCTCTGGCAATCTCCATCAAGTCTTCCAGCGCCTTCAGACGACGCATCATCTCCGTACCACCACTACAACTCTCTAACTCCTCCACTCGCAACCTCAGAGCGTCGCGTTCGACGATCGTTCTCTCGAGCGAGTCGCTCTCGAGCGCCGTCTTCTCCTCGCTCGCGCCTCCTCCCACCGATTCAAACGCCTCCAACCGCGTCCGTAGCGCATCTCGATCCTCCATGACTCGTTCCAACGCGCGCTCCAACGCCACGAATCGGTCGCGCTCCTCCCCGCGCGACGTTTCCGCTCCCCGAGGACTCGGTCTCGGCGGCGGCGTCCTTCGAGGCGTCCCGACCTCCTCCGTCGCCGTCGTCTCTCCCACCGGCACCCACGCCGACGGCTCCGTCGTCTCCCCATCGCTCGACGAACACGCGCGCTCCGTCGCGCGCGTCTCCTCCGACGCGTGCGCGAGAACGCGCGACGACTCGACCGCGACATCATCTTCATCATCTTCTGCTCGCGCGGTCGCATCATCGTCTTCTCGCCCCCTCGCGTCGCCCTCGCGCGTCTCCCGGTGCGTCTCAGCGTCGCGCCGCGATGGCACGCACCCCATCGCGCGCGTTCGCGCGACGTCGAGACGCGCGTCGACGCGCGCGCGACGCGAAATCTCGCGCGGTCGGTCCAGTCGTAACCGAATCACGCCACTCGTTCGCGTGCGATGACGACGCGCGTTCGTCGACGCGCGTTCGTCGCCGTCGTCGCGACGCTCGCGACGTGCGCCGTCGTCCTCGGCGCGTCGTCGTCGTCGTCGTCGCGTCCTCGCGCGACGTACGCGCCGGGCGACGCGTTCGGGACCTGCGACGGCGCGAGCGAATCGGTGATCGTCGTCTGGCACGGCATGGGCGACGCGGGCGACGCGCTCGACGGTCTGGCGCGAGCGGTGACGCGTTCGCTCGCCCCCGCGCGCGCGTGCGTGCGGTCGCTCATGTTTGCGACGACGTCGAGCGGAGATCGATGGGCCGGGTACGCCGGCGACGTCGGCGCTCAGGTGGACGCGGCGTGCGCGTTGTTGCGAACCGATGATGCGGTGCGCGCGGCGGGTGGATTTCACGCGCTCGGGTTGAGCCAGGGTGGACAGTTCGTGCGAGGGGTGGTGCAGCGATGCGGACGGGAGTTGGGGGCGAAGTCGTTGGTGACGCTGGGCGGGCAGCACGCGGGCGTGGACGCGCTGCCAGGGTGCGGGAGCGAACCGCTGAGCGCGGTGTGTCGAGCGATGAATGAGGCGGCGAGTGCGGCGAGTGCGAACGCGCTGGTGAGGCGAAGGGTGGTGCAGGCGCAGTATTTCAGGGACACGAGGACGCACGCGACATATCAGAGATATTTGGAAACGAACGCGTACTTGCCGGAAATCAACAACGAGGGACAGGCGAACGCGAACGCCGAGTACCGAGACGCGATCGCCTCTCTCGAGCGATTCGTGATGTTTATGTTTGAAAACGATGACATGGTGAATCCGCGCGAGAGCTCCTGGTTTGGATCGAGAGTCGTGGGTGGACCCAATCGCTCGCAAATCGTGCCTTACGATAGAAACTCGGCGATTTACCAAAATCTAGGCTTGGACGCGCTCGACGCGGATGGGAGATTAGAGTTCCGTCTAGTTCCAGGAGCGCGTCACATGCAGTTCGACGTCGAGTGGTTCATGCGAGAGGTTGTGCAAAAGTATTTTAAGTAGTTATGTGTTCGGTTGTTGTAGTCGTACTAAAAAACAGTCATGTAATATCAGGCTATTCCTGGCGGAAGCATCATGGAATCGGTGATGCCGTCGTGAGCAAACTGATCGATCGGTCCATCGTCATCTTCCTCGTCCTCGTCCTCTTCGTAAATCTCGACGTTCCCGTCGACCAATCCGCACGTCAATCGGCACCTAAACTCGGCGAGCTCGTGGCCGAACAACCTGAGCAAAATCGCGCCTTGCGGCGAGATGTGCTGACCCTCTTTACACAGCGTGTGATTCGCCTCCAATTCGATCACACCGCGGTTTAACTTGGTGGGCATACCGTTCTTACGCAGCGTCGGCTCGAGCGTGTGTTCCATCAACGCCCCGCTCGGTCCCCGCACCGGTCCCGCCTCCACGGTCACCGTCTCTCCCGCCACCGCCCCCGTCCTCGCGTAATCTTTCACCGCGTACTTCTCAAACACTTCCTCGATGTCCTCTCGAGATAAATCCGTAAACAGCACCCCACAATCGCCCTTGACACGCTCACCGAGCGCCGCCGCGCCCTCCTTCGCCTCGCTCTCCGCGTCCCGCCCCAGCGCCACTCGCAGCACTTTATTCGACCCGACGAAAAACGTCGTCGTCTCCTCCGTCGCCGCCCGCATCTCCTTGAACGTCCCGTTACGCATGTTCTCGTACTTGAACACGTAACACGCGCTTCGGCTCTCCAACGCGTCTCGCACGCGGTCGATGAGCGACGATTTCCATTCGCGGTCCTTCTTCTTCGTCTGCGTCAGGGACACAACCTTGGCGCGCTTAGACTTGGGCATGGCGACTCGACGACGCGAGCGAGCGCGAGATCGACGTCGGTGGGTTCGTCGCCGAGCGCGCGTGCACCGTCTCGCGCGACGGGGTGTGTCGCTCGCGTCCCGGTTCGCGGTCGGGTGGCGCTCACCGAGCTGGATTGGCGGCGGCGGCGGCTGGAAACGGGATCCGTCGGGACCCCGCGGCGACGAGGAGTCGGGACCCAAGGATGGAGGCGTTGACGAAGACGTGAACGCTAGAGAATGGGTATTACGATACAAGATGAGCGTCGTCGCGGGATCATCCGAAGAGCTTGATGCCGCCGATATTGAGCGTGAACGGTTTGCCTCGGCGTCCTCCGGATTCGCTCGCGGGGGCGACGCGGGAAGACTTTTCGATTTGGCCTTTGTACGCGCCGACGCGAGACCGCTGAGAGATGAGGTCGATGAAAGTCTCGAAGACGAGGATTCGAAGCGTGAGGTTGTGTCGAACGGCTTCTGTTTCGATGTCTTTGGATTCGCCGATCTCGTTGAGGTTCTCCTTGAGTGAATCGAGGGTTTTCTTGATTCTCATGAGCGCCTCGAACGCCGCCTTATCGGCGGGCGGAGGCGGGCGCTTGGAGTACTGCGCGGCGGTTCTCTCTTCTGTCTCGTCACCGGCGACGTCGGCGTCGACTCTCGCGAGTTTAACGTCGTTTAATATAGCGTAAAGCTCCGTGGCGAGCAAACCTTGGTCTGATTCAGACTTGACCGCGCGCTTCAAGAGTCTCAAATGTTCTTCGTACTCCGTCTTCGCCTTGACGATGGCTTGCTGATGCTCTGCTTGTTCGCGCAAGCGAGCGGCGACTTGTTCTTCCATGTTGGCGAGTGCGTCTTCGTGAGTGTCTCGCAAAATCTTAAACTTGTCGATGACGGCGTCCAAGGCTTGGCGAGTCTCGACGAGTTCGGCGTCGTCTTCGTCTCCGCGAGCTCTGTACTCTTCAACCTCCTCATAGAGCTCCGCGAGCTGCGCCGAAACAGTCTGAAGTTGACTCTCCGTCGCACTCAACGTGTCGTTGGTCGCTTCTAACGTAGCGCTCAGCCCGTCTCGCTCGGCGCGGTGTCTTTCAACCGCAGCACTCGCGTTCTGCAAGTACGCCTCTGTGAGCTTGAGAGCGTTGGTAGCCTCCGCGTACTCCTCTGCCAGTCTGTCTCGTTGAATCTTCAGGTCCATGAGTTCGCTGTCTCGAATCTGCGCCTTGGCTTGACCCTCCGCGAGATCTCTGCGAGTCTCCATCAATAAATCGTTCGCCACGTCTCTCTCCGCTTCAAACTCGGCAGATCTATTTCTTTCGTCTTGCAGCATCGTCTTTGTCATGTTCAGATCCTGCGTCAACGACGTCACTTCAACCTTGACGCGCTGCTGTGACTCTTCGCTTTGTTCGACGACTTCGAGCAAGTTGACGAGCTCACCCTCTGTTTTTTCCAGCGCTTCCTGCGTGCTTCGCAACGCTTCTTGCGTTTCATTGTACGCGTCAAGTGTCTGAAGGCGTTCATCTTCCTTCATGTTAACATCCCGAAGCATCAGCTTGAGCTCAACTTCGCACTTTCCGAGCGCTTCGCGCGTCTCCTCCAGCGAGCTCAGCGCAACGTCTCGATCGGCAGTCAATCTCTCGACAGCCTTGTTGGCAGAAGCGTATTCTCTCTCGACTTCTTCGAGCTTGATTTTCAAGGAGGAGATGGTCTGGTTCGCCATGAAAACCTCCGACCTGCTCTGAGCAACCGTCGACGTGATTTGCTCTTCGGACTGATTCAACTTCGAAAGCAACGTCTTCAGCTCTTCCTCCAACTCTTCTCTGGAGAGGATGGCTTGCTCGAGTTTGGTTTCCTTCTCATCACGCTCAGTCTGGAGAACGATGACGCGATCTTCCAATCTGTTTCTCTCGTTGGCATCTCTAGAGAAGTTTATGAGTTCAGATTCCACCTCACGACGGCGCTCTTCTGCCTCCTCAAGCCTTGCTTCGGTGTCAATTAACCTGGCTTTGACGTCTTCGAGCATGACCGCCGTACTTTCCTTCTGCGATCGAACGCTGCTCAACTCCTTCCGGACAGAGTGGAGTTCGTCGTCGCGAGCTCTCACCTCTTCTCTGCTGGCTATCATGATCTCTTGTCGAGATACAGACATTTCAGAAATAGTCTCGCGCATTTCAGCGTTCTCCTCGCGCATCGTCTTCACGTTTGAGAGTGCGTTGTCTCGCTCACTTCGAACGACGATGAGTTCATCTTGCGCGCGGTTCATCGCGTCGCGGGATTTCTCTCGCTGAGCGTTCGCCAGCATCACCTCTTCGCGCATTTCCGTCAACTTCATTCGCACGTGCGCCTCCATGTTTTCAGAAACATCTTCAAGAGCGTCGAGTTGCTGCTTTTTAAGCTGTTTGAGCGTCTTCTCTGAAGCTTCCAGGTCCAAACGAGCGCGCGTGAGCGCCTCCTGTAACTCATTTTCTCTATCCGATGTCACGTGCGAACTACTCGCTTTCTCCGCCTCGAGCTTTTCAATCTTCGCTCTAGACCATTCGATTTCTTCCTGCATTGCTTTGACTTCCGCTGGATCCTCGAAAGAAGCGGCGGGTCGACTCGCGAGTATCTGCTCTCTCTCTTCTCGCATGTACTCGAGCTTCTCCTGGAGATCCTCGATGGTGGGATCAATCTCGAGTCTACGCCTCGCCTTCATGGCCAGCAACTGGAACTGTGCGATTCGGAGTGAGCGTCTGAGATTGATCACCTTTTCACCGCTCGGTGAAGACGGACCGTCGCTCCCGTAATCTCTCGCGGTGTCGCCGATTGACGGGGCGGACTGTGTCGCAGCCAGGGCGGCATGAGCATCCTTGGCGAGGTGCAATTCAATCCGCATTTGACGCAACTGCTCGGAAAGCGCGTCAATCTCTTCGTTGGCTTTGATTGCTCGTCGTTCCGCTTCAACCAGCTCGCTTTTCATCTTTCTCGTGTCCTCTCCCATTCGGTGGCGCTCGTGACGAATGGCATCCTCGATGATGTCTTCAGACTTTCTGTAGTTGTCCTGCAACATGCGACGCGCATCGTTGACGATGGTGATTGAATCCCTCATGACGCGCTGCGCTTCTGCTTCCGCCGTCGTCACCAGATTCATGGTTTGTCGTCGAATTTCGGCATGCTCTTCGCTCGCTTCGTTGATTTCACCAGTCATGCGCGCTTCCCATCGCATCGCATTCATCGTGTGCTCGCGAAGAGCGCGCGAGAGATCATCCACGATGTACTTGAAGTTCATCTCGGTGTTCGACTTGTCTACTTGCGCCGAGTGCACATCATTCTTTATGCGAGTAAGTTCGTTGCGTGTCTGTTCCAGCTGCACCTCCACCTGTGCTTGCTGCGCGCTGTGTCGGATGAGCGTTTCCTTTTCGTTCGTGACAGAGATGAGCTTATCGGTGACTTCTTGAATCTTATCGTAGGCTTGACGGAGGAGTTCTTTATCCTTGGACGCTTCGGCGCAGTATCTCTCCATTTCGTCAACCCGGTGCGCTTTCGCCTTGAGGTCTTGGACAAGCTTTTCGGCAATTTCCAATCTCGTCTGAACGACAATAGACTGTTGGTCTCTTTCCCTCGATCGCTCGAGTTCAGCCTTCACAGCGGCCAATTCTTTCTCGAGCGGTTGGATGGAATCAGTTTTCAACGTCGCGAGATTCTTTTCGGCGATGTTGAGCTTTGCCTTTTCTTCGTCGAGTTGCTTTTGTAAAATGAGGAGTTCCATCGGATCGGTTTCGCGCGGAGCTGCGCTCTTCACTTTCTCGGCAGTCTCTCTCGCCGCCGCTGCTTCCTGTTTCGCCGCTTCGAGCGAGAGTTTGAGCGTCTCAACTTCCTCCTTGAGTTGATCCTTCAACTTGGCTTCCCCTCTCGTCTGTTCGAGAGTCGCCTTGAGTGTCGTGATCTCTTTGTCACGCTCCGCCGCAGTCTGTTGATCTTGAACCGAAGATCCTTTCTCTCGAAGAGTTTTGAGCTCCTTCTCCAACTCCTCTCGCGCCGAGCGCTCGCTCTTGAGCGACTCTTGCGCTTGCTTGAGCCATTCCACCTGCGACGTCAACTTGGCGTTTTCCTCCTTCATCGCCTTATTCTCCTCCTCCATCCCCTTGGTCTCCTCCTTCCCCTTTTCCCTGATCTTTTTCGATTGCTCCTCAAACTGTTCCTCGTAATACTTCACCGTCGCTTTCACCTTTTGATGCTCCTTGGCCACCTTTTCTTCCAACCGCGCGATTCGCGTCTTGTAATACGCCGCGTCGAACTGCTCACCCTCGACCCTCGCACCGAACGACTTGGACGACGACAACCGCCTTCGCGCGACATCACCGGCGTCCAGCGATCCCAACTCGCTCGACTCCTCGTACCGTCGACCGCTGCGCGCGTACCCCCCTGCGCCCAACGGCGACCGCGAGCGCTCTCGATCGCGTCTGCCGACCTCTCGCCTCCGTTCCTCCTCCATCGTCGGCGATCGCGCCCGTCGTCCGCTCGGCGATCGTTCATACATCTCGCGTCCCATTCGCGGCGTCGCCCTGTCGTCCTCTCGTCGATCTCGACGCTCGTCGTACCGGTCGCGATAATCATCGCGATACAATTCCGAATCTCGTCGATACAGTTCTCGATCGTCTCGTCGCGAGCGACGCGAATCCGACGATCCGGGGGTGACGACGTGTCGGCGAAGCTTATCCCAGAGCGGATTACCCGGCGAGCGCGCGCTCATGGCGCCCCGACGGCGCGCCTTGGACTGACGGGACGATGTCTCCCCAACGGCACAACGGAGCCGCGCGCGCATCGCAACGCGCGGCTCGACCGTCGTCGACGTCTCGAAACGAAGCGATGCGCGCGACGAGCGACGACAACGATGATCCTCGATTGACGCGATTTCGCGCCTGGTGCGACGCGCGAGGAATCGTCACGAACGACGACGCCATCCAAGTCAAGTCGTTGCCCTGCGGCGCCGAGGACGATGCGCTCGGCGCGACGCCCGGTCGTCGACACTACGCCGTCTTCGCGCGTCGACGCATCGAGGAGGGCGAGACTTTGTTTGAAATTCCAAAGACGTCGTTGCTGTGCGCGGCCAACTCGGAGAGGATGCGCGCATTCGTGGAGAGGGGCGCGCTCGGCGGCGGCTTGGCGCTCAACTGCGTCGCCATGGGGGAATTGATGCGCGACGACGACGACGCGGACGATGCCGAGGATGATTTTTGGAGTGGATTTAAGTCTATTTTACCTCTGCAGGGCGAGCGGTCGCTGCCGATGTTTTGGGACGAGGAGGATCGAGCTCGAACGCTGCGCGGGACGGAGCTCGCCGAGCACTTGGCGGAGGACGACGAGGCGTTTGAGGAGGATTTCGAGACGTGCGTGGACGCCATCGGGGCCGAGGAGACAAGAAAAATGGGTCTGACGGTGGAAAAGTTTAAGGCGGTGGCGTCCATGGCGGCATCGAGGGCGTTTTTCGTCGGAGGCAAGTATCAGGAGGCGCTCGTACCGTGCGCAGACATGTTTAATCACAAGACGGGGGAAAACTCCGTCGCCGTCTTCGGCATGGAGGACGAGGACGAGGACGAGGACGACGCGAATGGAAGCGATCAGGACGAGGACGACGCAAACGATGCGTTGGTGATTAAAACGGTGAAAGAGGTCAAGGCTGGGGAGGAGCTGTACAACACGTTCGGCGAGCAGAGCAACGCAAGCTTACTGCACAAGTACGGCTTTTGCGAAGAGCACAACGTCGACACGGCGACCGTGACCCTAGATGTGAGTTTATTCGAGAATGTCTTCGGCGAGAAGACCATGCACGAGTGTTACGAAGCGTTGAAATTGAACGATGAATTGAACGAAGAGTTGATTGAGTTTTTTGAGAATGGCAAGTATTACGAAATCACTGCCAAGGGGGGTGTCGAGGCGGAATTTCGAGACGTGGTGCGCGTCGTCGGGCGAGCGCTGCGTCGTCTCGAGGTGGACGTCCCGAGCGATCGATCGATGATGAACGCCATACTCCTCGCTCGATTGAAGCGTTACGGAGACCTGGGCGATTTGAACGCGGATTTGCACGAGGACGTATCCGGAGGACGCTCGCCCGCCGGTGGAGGCGTCGTGGGCGAGCGAGCCGCGCGTCTCGTGAGGCGACAAGAAGTTGATTTGATCCTAGCTAACTACAATTGACAATGTTGGAATATGAGGAATTGTTTAATTTTGTAAGCTTTGTACAGAGGTGATGCTCAATGAGCGACGTGATGCTCAACATCAAACATGAACATCGAGCGCGTCGGCATGGAAGAGCATGTCTCGCAGAAGTGCAGTCGTCGAGAAGATATCTCGTCTCTAAGCGCCTCGGCGCGCCTCAATGCCTTCGGCATGTGTCCTATTCGTTGAAAATTCGCGACGGCAGAGCTGGCAATGTAGTTCGCGCGCGGCACGTCTTCGTCTCTAAATAACCGCGCGCTCTCCACGCTATTCGAAAGCCACACGTAATCGAGCGCAAAGTCGCGAAGACGCGCGCGATTCTTGGCACCCGTCGTCCCCGCGTCGAGCGACATCAACTCTCGAGCGATTTCATCGTCCTCGATCACGGCAATGTGTTCGTACGAAGCGCCATACCCACCAATTTGCACAGAGAGCACGTGATCGATGACGCCCTCGGATGAATCCGCGAGAGGATCGACGGATGCCAAATCCTCGCCCAAGCCGTCGCTGAAGGAGATTTCCCTATCCACGTATTCAGAAAAAAATCGAACGACGCGCACCTTCTCAGGAAACGTCTTCAAGTTCCGAATAGTCACTTCTTCGCGAGCGCTCGCGAAGATGGGGCAATCGATGGGCGCGCGCGACTCGTGCTCGAGCGTCCTCCGGATGACGCCGCCGACGGCGTCCACGCGTCCCGACACCCGTCTCGCCGACGTCATCTCACACACGGATATCGGCCCACTCAACACTTGGCACTTCGCGGTCATCTTGGCGTCAAACGCCGCGCGAACGCGTTCATCTAAGCGCAGCATCTTGCGTTCCGCTGTGGTCCAACCGCGAACGGTGAGACGAATGCAGCCGGGCACGATGGTGCCGTACATGCCCACAGGATCGTCCGGCGAGTTCAGCCGTCGCACGAGATCCCACATGTCCATGCGCTCTTGTAATTCCTTCGGATGCGCCACCCAAAACTTCACGTCGTGTCCTCGCGCGTGCATCTGCGTCTGATGGTTCAATGCTGCTGCCGTGCCTCTGTCACCACCCTCGGCAGTGTACGCCGTGTCGCTACTTGGAGATAACCTGTGTTTCACCTCGGCCGTTTTCTTCGCCTTCCTCCGATCCTGACGCAGCGTAAACTTTTCATGACAGATAGATCGACTCACCGACGAAAACTCCCCGAGATCGTGCGCTCTATGACAATAAAAACACCAGCGCATGGGCTTTCCACCGTTCGTATCCGCCAAGACGAATGACTCCGCGTGTCGATGCTTATCGCACAATCCGGCTCCTCTGTGCGCGCTCCGCCGCTCTCGACACCCATCAACTTCGCACATGCGCGAATCTTCTCGCTTCCCGCGTGTCGATCCCTCCGCGCTCGCCAACCGGCCGCGCGCGCTTCCCTCGCCGCCGTCGCCGCCCCCCTTCGCGGTTCCCGCGTCCAAGTCCCGCCTGACCGTCACCGTCTCCATCACGTCAAACATCCCCGGATCGACGCGCCAGTCATCTTTCGACCACGCGTGCGCGTCCATATCACCCGCGATGCCGTCATCGCCGCCAAATTCGAGCGCCAACGCCGCGACGACGTCCTCATCCTCCTCGTCCCGCCACGCGTCGTCCCGGACCGCGCGCGTTCCCTCCATCGCTCGCTCGCGTCCGCGTCCGCGCGCGCGCGATCGACGACGATAACACGCGATCGACGACGATAACACGCGATCGACGACCGACGCGCGTCCACGCGCGCTCGCACCTCTCGAACGCGCGCGCGACGTCTCACAAGACGTCGAATGAAAAGAACACGACGTTGAACGAAAAGAATGAATGAACGAAATTCGACGCCGCGCGCGTCGCGCCTCGGCCGACGCGACGCGTCCCGCGATTCCGCGTTGCGTCCGTCGCCCGCGCCGCGTCGGTCGCCAAGGGTGCGCACCCTCGGCCCGCCGCGATTCGCCCGCGCGCGTCTGCCGCGCGTCGCCAGGGATGTCGTCCGTCGGTTTGCGCGCGGTGGCAAAAAAACCCGCGTGTGGCTCGCGCGGGTCGCGCGGGTCGCGTCGCGTCGCGGGCGGGGGAACGGTGTCTTGGATGACAAAGTAAAAACTGAGTGAGTGAGTGAGTATTAGAGTCGTATCACATCACGCCACCTGCTCGTCCTTGTATTTGGAGGCGTCGATGTAGACGATGCCGGTGGGGACGCCGGTGGGGACGACCCAGGCGCCGGTGGCGCACGGTTGGGGACAAAATTTAATGGTGCCGGTGTTTTTTTCGATGACCCAGACGTTTTCGTCGCCGACGGTGACCATGGTGGCGAGAACGTTGGGGACTAGCTCCCACACGGAGGCGGGACGAATGTTGTTGGGCCAGCCCCATCGCCCGTCGGAGTCGTCGACGCCGTTTTTGAACCACGTGAGGAGAGCGCCGGTTCTGTACACCTTGTTCGAGTTGGAGACGCAGAAGACATACTCGAGAGAGACCTCGCACTGTTTCACGCCGTTGTTTTCGGGAAAATTGTGATGGATTCCGGATCTGCCGCCGCCGCCGTCCGTCAAATCGCTGGCCCAGACATAGCCGCCGCTCGTCGTGAGCGCCCAGA
>Ga0181566_10000091_pt1 | contig 58635 bp, 57 predicted proteins | sample 101ome_15_FD_133762 | JGI IMG/M metagenome (GOLD analysis project Ga0181566, IMG submission 133762) | Coastal salt marsh microbial communities from the Groves Creek Marsh, Skidaway Island, Georgia - 101402AT metaG (megahit assembly) | ecosystem: Environmental > Aquatic > Marine > Intertidal...
CGGTGGTTTCACCGCGGGCATTGAAGGCCCTGCTTGTGATGCAGACGGCATGCTCTATGCTGTCAACTACGACCATCAGGGAACGATTGGACGCGTCACTCCCGATGGTGAATGCAGTATCTTTGTCGAGTTGCCGGAGGGGAGCATCGGAAATGGGATCCGCTTTCACAGTTCCGGTGATATGCTGGTAGCCGACTACACCGGCCATAATATACTGCGCATCGATATGCAATCGCGCGCTATCTCCGTCTATGCGCATGAACAAACCATGAATCAGCCCAATGATATTGCCATCGCCGCAGACGATACGGTATATGCATCGGATCCCAACTGGGCTGAGAGCACCGGACAAATATGGCGCATCGATGGAGACGGCCAGACACACGTACTAGATCCGGATATGGGGACGACCAACGGCATTGAGGTGAGCCCAGATGAAAAAACGCTTTACGTAAACGAAAGCGTACAGCGTTCGGTGTGGGCCTACGATCTATTGCCCGATGGCACCGTTGCGAACAAACGCCTGCTCATTCAGTTTCCCGACTTCAACATGGACGGGATGCGCTGCGACATCGACGGCAATATTTACATAACGCGCCACGGAAAAGGCACTGTCGCCAAGCTATCTCCGGAGGGAGAGGTGTTACTAGAAATCGCATTGCACGGGCGAGATCCCAGCAATATTGCCTTTGGCGGAGAAGATGGCTGCACCTGCTACGTCATGCTGCAAGAACGGGGCAACGTGGAAACCTTCCGCACAGAGCGCCCCGGCAGAAGCTGGCATCTATTCCACAGCACTTGAGCAGTACGCACAGAGAGGGCGGCTCCTACCATCGCGTGGTCGTCGGAGCCGCCCTCTCTATCATGCCGCAGATGCGTAGCAAGTTGACTACTCCATCTTGCTAATTTGATCCCTTACTTCGGCGGCCTCTTCGTACGCCTCTTGCGCAATAAGCCATTCCAGATGCGCCTTTAGTTTGTCCAGATCGCTCATTTCGCCGCCTGCCGTATTCTCCAAATCGTCTTCGAGAGATGCTTCTAGGACTACTTCGCATTCTCCCACAGCGTCTTCTTGTCCGACCCCCTCACTCTCAGCCACTTCGATAACGCGACCTGCTTTTTCGATCACACCCATACTCAGGAACAGAGGAATGCCGAGCTGTGTGGCGAGAATCATCCCGTCGCTAGGCCTACAGTCTAACGGAAATCCATCTCCGGGTGCATCAATATCTAGGCTAGCGTGAAATATGTCTTCCTCTAATTTGTGAATAACTAACCGCTCTACCGTTGCTCCCATCCGCTCTAAGATTTGACGCAGTAGATCGTGGGGCAGCGGACGTGGCATGGCAATTTTACGCATGGCCATAGCCAACGCCTGCCCCTCAAAGTGCCCAATCGTTATCGGCACCACGCGCTCATCGGCGTTGCCTTTCAGCAGGACGAGGAAGCTTTGCGGCGCACTGGCTCCCTGCTGGGCATCGGGGTAAGGATAAACGTCAAAAATAGATACGGGAATTATGTCGTCGTCATTTTTCATAGATATACACACACGAGCGGCGGAATGGCCGCATTCCAGTAATATACTCCTTCGAAGCCCGTGAGCAAGGAACCTACAGGAGTCCGTGCTCTTTCATACTGAGGAAACAGTCCTCACCGAGGATAATATGATCCAATACGTCAATGCCCATTATGCTGCCCGCATGCATCAAACGGCGCGTCAGCTCTATATCATCACGACTGGGAGATACGTCCCCAGAGGGGTGGTTATGTGACAAAATCACACTGGCCGCAGCATGCGTAATCGCAGGATAGAAAACCTCGCGAGGATGGACTATAGAAGACGACAGGCTGCCAATGGATATGACTTCACCGCGTATCACTTGGTTGCGCGCGTTGAGATACAGACAGTAAAAGTGTTCTCGACGCTGATCGCGGATTGTCGAAAGAAGTGGAAGCGCATCTTGGGGCCGCTCGATTCTGGGACGCAGATCAAGCCCTTTATTCAATCCGCGGCGAGCGAGTTCAAAACAGGCAACTATTTGAGCAGCCTTTGACAGACCAACTCCTTTAATGCGCATCCATCCAGCAACGTCCAATTGTATCAGTTCTTCTCGGCCTCTCTGTTTTAAGATCTCATGGGCGACTTCGAGAACGTGGCGTCCCCGATATCCAGTGCCCAGCGCAGCGGCAAGCAACTCATCGTCGCGCAGCGCTTCTTCACCTTCATCCAACAGCCGCTGACGCGGGAGCAGCGACCTGCTGCCCTGCCGTCTCTCTCCACGTTGTAAATCCAATGGCATTACTCCGTTCCGACTCAGTGTCATCACCGGCAACTCGTGTAACCCAATTCACGCATTCGTCTCTTCTCTATCACGCTGCCAACGCCTCTATGAACCCGTGCTTATTCCACAGCACAAGCTGTGCCACTTTCTTGCCATAGCACAAACGTCCATCTATATTTTCCCACTGCACTCCGGCCTATATCACAGCGCTTCGCCCATTCCCTACCCACAAAGCACAGAGTGGATGGAAACACCCTTCATTACTCGCTGGTTTCTGCCCGCACTCAGCGGCGTCTTATTGGCACTATCTTTTCCCGGTCCGCCACTAGAGGGCCTCGCATCTCTTTACCACCCTCAGTGGGCCTATGTAGGACTACTGCCCCTATTCTTTGCCTTACAAAATGGAGAAAAACGACACGCCTTATACGGCGGTTGGCTCTCTGGTTTCACCTTCAATCTCCTCTGTCTATACTGGGTCGCTTATACGCAGGGTGGAGGATCTGCCGTAGTCGGGGGCACGCTGCTACTAGCCATTTACCTGGGACTGTTTGTCGCGATTTGGGCCTTGGTCATCCGCAAGATTGTAGCCCATTGGGGCATATTCGGTTGGCTTGCAGCCCCCGCCCTGTGGACGACGCAGGAATACGCACTCTCTCTGGGCGAACTAGGATTTCCCTGGCTGCTGCTGGGCCACGCACAGTCGGGACAGACAAACCTCATTCAGTTCGCCTCCATAACCGGCGTATACGGCGTTTCCTTTTGGGTCGTCTCAATCAACGTACTGCTTTTCTTGCTCTGCTATGCGCATGGGACCCGGCGCGCAGCGCTCGGTATAACGCTAGTGGCTTTATTCGCTCTTCCCTGGACACACGCTCGCAGCGCAATAAATCAAGGAACGCCCGCACAGTCGCTTCGCATTGCGCTTATTCAACCCAACTTAAGCATGGAGGAGAAGTGGGGATATGGAGGCCTAGAGCGCAGTATAGAACGTCTTGAGCGCCTCTCTTATGAGACCGTGGCAAGACGGCCTGAGCTCATCGTATGGCCTGAAACCGCCCTGCCCTGTTACCTTGCTCTCACAGCCGACTGTCGTCGGCAAACAGCGGCTCTGGTCGACGAGATAAACATTCCTCTGCTAACCGGTGCATCACATTACGACCGCACACTTCAACAGCCGTATAATGCCGCTTTCTTCCTGAAGCCCAATCGAGTTGAGATTCCCCACTATGCCAAAATGCATCTGGTTCCTTTTGGGGAAAGAACTCCTTATCGCGACCGCATCCCTCTTCTGGGGCAGATTGATTGGACCAAGCTAACTGGAGATCTGGGTCCGGCGGAATTTGCCCCCGGACGCCAGCGAACTATTTTCTCACACGAGCGCGCCAATTTTGCCGTGCTGATATGCTTTGAATCGGTATTTCCCGATCTTGTCCGTCGTCACGTGCAAGCGGGAGCACAGGTGCTCATTAATATCACCAATGACTCGTGGTTTGGGCGCAGTGCGGGGCCGTATCAGCACGCCCTGCTCAACGCCATGCGCGCCATAGAAAACCGCGTGGCGATTGCACGCAGCGCTACGAGCGGACAGTCGCTCTTTATCGATCAATTTGGACGTCGCTACCAAACGAGCGAAATCTTCACTGAGGCCGCACTTGTGGGCAATGTATCTGTGGCGCAAAGCGGGTCTTTTTACAGCCGCAACGGAAATGTGTTTGCACACAGCTGCCTCCTATTTTCCGCTTTCTGTTTTATCGCTCTACGCGTGAGAAACCGCACCGACCTATGACAGATAAAAGCTCTTATCCCGTTGAAACAGACGGAAAAGATGGCTCCTTGCAGCCCTCAGAATCGAGCGATATGGCCTTCCTAGATCACCTCGAAGAACTGCGCTGGCGCATTCTTCGCTCACTAATCGCTATTCTACTGGGGGCTATTGTGTGCTTTGCCCTGTCCGATGGGGTGATGAAGTTGTTGATAAAACCCTATGAAGAAGCAGTGCTCAGCTTAGAGAACCAGCGATCACCCGGCGTAGTATCTGCTATACAATCTCTGGTGAGTGGCTGGCTGGGTATGCCGCAGGAAGAGCAGAGCACTGCGGCAGACGTTTCCGAAATACCTCCTGCTCGGCGCCTGCAGGCCCTGCGTCCAATGACCTATTTTTTCATCAACCTGCAGATCGCCTTTATGAGTGGATTCGTGCTGGCCTTGCCCTATATGCTACTGCAGATATGGCAGTTTGTAGCGCCCGGCCTGCTGCGCACGGAAAAGCGCCTTGCGCTGCCCATCTTATCGCTGAGTGTCTTGTGTTTTGCCATTGGAGCACTGATCGCCTACCTGCTCGTCTTGCCAATGGGCCTCCGCTTCTTTCTGGCACTTGAACCACCAGACATGACGTCTCAATGGTCTGCCGACGAGTACATCAGCTTTGTTCTTCGCCTTATTTTTGGCTTTGGCATCGTGTTCGAAATGCCCGTAATGGCCCTCTTTCTATCTAAGGTCGGCGTTCTAACCGCCAAGACGATGCGGCGCATACGGCGGTACGCAATCGTCGTCATATTCATACTTGCCGCAATTATTACGCCCCCCGATCCGGTCTCACAGCTCATGATGGCTCTCCCTCTGCTCTTGCTATACGAGCTCAGCATATGGATCTGCAAGGTTACAGCCAGAGATCGGAAAGCCGCAAAGAGCGATTTAGAAAAACGCGCCCCATGAGAACGCACAAGGGGCGTCGTTCGTATTGCGAACGACGCCCCTGTAGAATCTATTAGCGATGGGAGATTAGAACGCGCGGCCCAACCCGATATACGTCCGCACGTTACTCATATCAATAGAGGGTCCCCACGTTACAACGCGCTGTAATCCAGTCTCTGCAACAAAGGTCCAACGACCCGGTATTTGTAAACCTGCCATCAGATTAAAACCCAGTTTGTTGGCCGAATCATCGCTCGTACCGGGCGCATCAATGCTCAGCTGATGTAGACCTACGCCGGCTCCTATATACAGTCCTGCCCTATCATAGTCGCTTAGCAGGCGATGCATGTCGAGTTCGATTACCAGATCATCTACATCTCCACCCGCATTCGTACTATACGTGAAGTTGAGCCGCCATCGATTCTGCAGGACTTGCCCGAGGCGGACGCCTATGCCCAGACCGTTTCCCGAACGCGCTTCCGCAAGCAAATTATTTTGCGCATTCCAACGCAAATCCGTGCTACGTCCCCATTCACCTCCCATCATAAACAGAATAGATCGCTTCCCAAGGGCCCCATCAGGCCGCTCCGACTCGCTCTGACCACCGCGCATCAAAGCGGCTTCATGCGCCTGGTCTGCCATCATTTGCCAGTCTCGCTCTGAGAGCGCACGCTGTAGGACTTCCACCTTCTCTCCAGGTTCTACGTAGGTAATCTCTCCGATGCTGAACGCGCTGTCTACGCGCACGATCTCAACCTCGGCAACCTGCGTAAAATGTTCACCGCGCTCACGCAGCAGCAGATAGACGTCGCCCTTTTGGGCTCCCGTCTGCTGACCCGCATCGATATAGGCAAGGGTCGGAGTCACTTTAATTACGTAGTGTACTTCTTCAGCCTGCACCGTCATGGCCAAGCCGAGTAGGCTCATAGCCAGTAGCATTTTTCTCATCGCGCCCTGTATTCTCTATCCAATTCATCATCTTCAAAATCGTCGTCAAAGTCTTCGATGAAATCGTCATCATCGTCAGCAAAATCCTGATCTATGTCCTCTAGACCGCCCATCACATCGTCGTAGCGGCGCTTTATCAAAAATATGACGACCCCCGTCAGGGCTATGATACCGAAGGCAATAATGCCAATCCCCAGCGGAGAACCCAAAGCGCTGGAGAAGTAATCGGTATCCAGATCGATATAGTCTGCATACCAGTCCGTCGCGCCGTTTTCGCGCTCTCCATCAGCGAGATTACCCGACAGGGGAGCATCCTCGAGTTCCTCGAGATGTAGCGAGTCGCGCTCTACGCTGATCACGACCGTCTTACCCGCAACTTGCAGGCGCACATCCGTGTCATCGCTGTAGCGAATAGTCAACTCGCGCGTGTCTTCCGCCCGGTACTCGCCGCTCATGACCTGCGCTAACCGATTGCGGTCTTCTCCCTGCTGTGCCTCGAGCGCAATCAGGCGCTCATCCATCGTGACGAGATAGGATTTAATGGCCCCCATCTCATCCCACACCTGCTGCGCGAATACCGGATAGGCCGACAGCGTTTTTTGCGACTTTTGATAGCTCTTTATGTCGTCTTCTAAGCCACGCACGCGCTCGATGACCTGCGCAACGACTTCCGGTTCGGCACCGGCAGCCCGCCCAACAGACTCGACCCGCTCATACTCAACTAAATCGCCTACACTGGGCATAGAATAGGTTTTGACCAACACGGCAGTAGCACTATTGACCTCTACGCTGCGCACTTCGGCTATGCCAACGGGCTCTTGCGGAATGCCTAAGACCTGGCCACTAATGGGATGGATGATCTCTTCCCCCGCCCTTAGCAGAGTAACAGATGCACCCTCTTGCACCCCGTGATTCGAACCGGCCTTTAGCGTCACGAAGGTCGTAGCGCCACGGCGCACATCGCTCACTCGGGTTGTCGACAGCTCGGCAAGAACTGGGACGGCACAAAAAACGATGCACAGCACCGCATAATATGTGTAGAGCATGGGGATCTACTCTCGTTTTCTATTTGCTAAAACGGGCGCCTCGTGCCCGCTATATCATATACTCACTACAGCTTCCGCGTACCGAAAGCCAGTAGAATTTCCGTTGGCGCCTTACCACTGGGCGGCCACATCTCCCGCCCAACTAGCCCTATGCCCGGGGAGTAATACGAGGCATAAGACCTCACCTGAGCGCCTTCCTCTTTACGAAAATGCGTCACTATCTGTATACAGTCTTTGTAGCGTAAAGATCCCGTTTCCAAAACGGTGTCTCTGCTACCAATCTGCTTCTCTATGTGCAAGCCCTGGCTTCGGTAGGCGTAAGAAGCCGGCTGATGCCCATCGATCAAAACGACATTAACCCCGCCTTCGGGGCCCATTTCAAACACTTTCTCATCTTCGCGATAGGCAACTGTTCCGTCGTCGAAAAAGTAGATATCGCGCCCTTGACGGCTCTCTCTACGCACGATGCGCCGTTCCAACTCAGTGGTCGTTCCGCTCAGTGGATCAAGGCGTTGGTAGATCCAATAACGGCCCACTTCTAAGGGGTAATATTCATCCGCTTCGCTCTCCGTCTCTTCCCGTTTTGTCTCCGCAGAAGTGGGCAGAACAGATTCAGCCACAAGCTCTGTAGGAGCCCGCTGCGCTCCGTGCTTAAGCCACAGTCCTGCTCCTGCCAGTAATAAACACACACAGCCCAATGCACCCATAAGATGGGTACCCCAGCTTCCGCGCCGTCTTTTTCTCTCTGTACTCAATGGCACTATGACCTCCGCTCTCTTACTATCGGAATGACTGACAAAATCTTTATTGTTATATCGCACATTAGTCAGGACGCAGTGCGCAGTGCGTCTTAGGACTTCCTGCGCTATTCACCGACGGTATATACACTTCCGCCATGTGCCTATTCCCCGACGATATTGTCTCAGAGACGCCTAGTGCGTCTCTCGCCATAAGCGGTAGCTTTCCATATATTCTGCCTGCTTTTTTAGCATGAACTAAATAACAGGAGAACTGCTATGAGTACAAAAACGACGCGTATTGGCCTAGTGGGCTACGGTCAAATTGGCCGCGCCGTTCATCAAATGATCGATGCAAGCCCGGAAACCGGTATGCAGGTCGTATTTGTTCACGACCAGTTTACCGATGCGCTTAAAGACGTGCCTGACGACCTAGCCTTAGCTGATTTGGGAGCATTTGAGAGCAAAGCACCGGATCTCGTAGTAGAAATGGCTCATCCCGATGTAACGCGGGCTTGGGGCAAGACCATATTAGAAAAAACCGATTATATGTTTATTTCCGTCACGGCGTTGGCCGATCGCCAGGTCGAACAGGCGATTGAGGAGACGACCCAGCGCTGCGGCACGCGTGCTTTTGTCCCGCACGGAGGCGTCGTCGGCATGGACGCACTTTTGGAAAACCGCGACGTGTGGGAATCCGTTGACGTGATTATGAAAAAGCCCCCACACAACGTGGACTGCGCGGCCGCCGGTTTAGATCCCGACGAAATCAGCGAAGAGACGACCCTATACGACGGACCTACCCGCGGCATTTGCCCTCTCTTTCCCCGCAACGTCAATACGCATGCAGCGATTGCCTATGCCGGCATTGGCTTTGATCGAACGCACTCCGTGCTGCAGGTAGATCCGGCTTGGAAAGAAGCCACCGTAGCCATCCACGCCAAAGGGCCGGGCGTCGACCTGCGCGTAGAGCGCGTCGAGAGTATTACAGGCGTAACGGGCGCATCTACGCCGGCCTCCATATACAACACGGTGCAAATGATCGGCTCGACCGGTCCGGGAATTCATCTGCGATGAAACCATTTGCCAATATTCCTTCGCAAATACCCCGCTCAGGCATACGCGAAATCATGGACTTGGCCTGGGCCGTTGAAAAAGAAAAGCCCGTCATCCATTTGGAAGTGGGTCAACCAGATTTTGCCACGCCCGAGCACATCGTCGATGCAACCTGTCGCTACGTGCGCGAAGGGCACACCAAATACGTGCCCAATGCAGGCGTAAACCCGCTGCGACAGGCCGCTGCGCGCTACTTCCAAGAGCGCAGCGGTATCGAGACCACTTCGGAAAATATTTTGGTGACACCCGGAGCCGTGATGAGCATTGCTTCGGCCTTCTTTTCTTTGCTCGAGCCCGGCGATGAGGTGCTGCTACCCGACCCAGGGTGGCCCAATTACAACATGGCGGCCTCGCTTATTCACGCTAAACCCGTCTTTTACGATCTGCGGGCAGACAATCAGTTTCTGCCCGATCTCGATCAGATTGACCGGCTCGTTACGCCGCGCACCAAGCTGCTCTTGTTGTGCACCCCATCAAATCCGACGGGACAGGTGTACGACGCAGAAGTCATGCGCGGACTGATGCAGTTGGCCAATCGCCACGATCTCTGGGTCCTATCGGATGAAATTTACGCCGATATCACCTTTGGGGATGGACACGTCTCAGCACTCCAACACGATACGGACGGCCGCACGCTCATTGTGAGCGGTATGTCTAAAAGCTATGCCATGACAGGGTATCGCGTGGGCTTTACGCGAGGACCACTCGACTATATTGAACTGGCGTCCAAGCTACAAGAACCGTTTGTCTCCTGCGGCACGGGTTTCTCTCAGCTTGCTTCGGCTGAGGCCTTAGACGGCGCGCAGGACTGCGTTGTAGAAATGCGTGACGCCTATGCACAGCGAATGCAGATCGCTCTGGACATTCTCCGCCAATACGATCTGTACCGATACAGTCCTGGAGGAGCAATCTATCTGCTTATCGATATTGCAGCCTCTGGCTTAAACTCGCACGACTTCGCCACGCGCCTGCTGCAGGAAAAAGGGGTCGCGGTTGCACCGGGCAGCACCTTTGGCGCCATGTGTGCCGACCACGTGCGCATTTCTATCGCCGCTTCAGAGGATCACATACGCCAGGGCGTCACCGGCATTTGCGAGATGGTACGTGCCCTAGAAGCAGCGTGAGAAGCGTCTGTCCGTTCATTTCGACAAATAATGATTCCGTAAAATACAGTGGGGGCGGTGCTCATGCACCGCCCCCACTGTCACAGGGCACCCTTTAAGAATAGCGGCTCTCACCGCTTTTTTCTAATGTCTCAAGCACGTCGCGCACTCGCTGCGCTTCGTCTTTCTTGCATATGAGCAAGGCGTCTTCCGTGTCTACCACAACCACATCCTCCATACCGATGAGTGCAACGACTTTATCAGACGGGGCGTAGACGGTAGTGTTCTGTGAGTCGAGCGCAACCACCTGCGCAGAAAATAAGTTACCCTGTTCGTCGGTTGGCAGCACGTCTGTCAGCGCTGCCCACGTGCCGATATCTCCCCATTCAATATCCGATTCAATCGTCGCCACCTTTTCGGCGCGTTCTATAATCGCATTATCGATGGCAACGGCTTTTAGCTGGGGGTACGCTTCGGCAATGACTTCGCGTTCCCGCCCACTTCCCACGGCCTGGCCAATACGCTCTAGGATCTGATACATTTCAGGTTCGTAACGGGCAAATAGATTGAGAACCGTTTGGGCTTTCCAAACAAACATATTGCTATTCCACAGATACTGGCCGCTTTCCACATATTCCTGCGCACGCGCAATATCCGGCTTCTCCGTAAAAGCGTCGACGGCGTGAATTTCAACATCGCGAACCGTCTCTAGGAGCGCGCCGCGACGAATATAACCATACCCTGTTTCAGCACGCGTGGGCGTCACTCCAAGCGTAAACAAATAGTCGGGGTGCGACTCTATGGCCGCTTCTGCCGCCTGTAAGAGCCGGCAGAATTCCTCGTTCTTACCGATGTAGTGATCAGACCCTAAACTCGCCACAACACAGCCGGGAAAGCGCGCCTCAAGCAGAGCGCATTCTAGCCCTACGGCAGGTCCCGTGTTGCGCAGAGCAGGCTCAATGAGCAAATGCTCCGCCGATAGATCTGGCAGCTGCGTCCGCACGAGATCGGCCATAGCTTCGCCCGTCGAGACAAAGACATCCTCGCCGTGGCCAATCGGCGCAATCCGCGCAACCGCATCTTGCAGCATCGTCGTTGAACCCGCCATGGCGTGAAACTGTTTGGGACGGTTCTTGCGGCTAAAGGGCCACAGGCGCGTCCCAATTCCCCCTGCTCGAATCACAAATTTCAAATCTTAGCTCTCTTATTGAGGTGTAACGGAAGAAACGACATACTCCAGCGGCACGTCGCCAACCTGTTCGACCGCGATTGTACGCCCCGCTGCCAACAGGGCAGTAGACCCTGCGGCAAGAGTGAACGCATCGCCTTCACCGCGCAGTAAGGCCTGACCGTTGACCAACGTCAGTGCGGCAAAGCTATCAACGGTTTCACAGTAGGTCATAGGAGATCGTACGTATCGGGTATAAAAATGCTCGCAGTCGACCAGCACACAGCCCTCTTCGCTAGCCCCGGGCAGCGTCGACCAAGGCTGAGGAGGAGGCAGTGGCTCGGTAAAGTTAATGACGTCTAGCGCCTGCTGGAGGTGCAGTTCCCGCGGCTTTCCGTCTAAGCCGGGGCGATCATAATCGTAAATTCTAAAAGTTAAATCGCTCGACTGCTGCACTTCGTAAATCACTACACCCGCGCATAGCGCATGCACAGTGCCCGGTGGCGAAAACACCAAATCACCGCGCTGAACTGGAAAGAAGCGAATCACTTCTTCAACACGACCAGCGGAAACTGCCTCAGAGAAGGTTTGCTGATCAACCCCATCTGCAAGACCGAATGCCACGCGTCCCCCATCGGAGTGGAGCACCAGCCACGCTTCCATCTTACCGTTGTCCTGCAGGTTATTCGCTCGCGCATACGCGTCGTCTGGATGCACCTGAATAGAGAGATCCTGTCGCGCATCCAGCAGCTTTACGAGCAGCGGCATGCATTGCCCGTAACGCTCAACGACCGCTGAGCCAAGTAGTTGGGCCCCATAACGACGCACGAGATCGCTCAGCCCGAGGCCCTCTAGTGGACCGGAACACACTCGGCTCTCCCGTCCCTCATAGGCCGATAGTTCAAACGATTCGCCTATCGGCACTTCTTCAGGAAGCGCCTTTCCAAACAGCGTATCTAGACGTCTTCCCCCCCACACCATTTCGCGAAAATATGGACTCAGAGGCAGTATATCGGGCACTTTTTCAGACATGATTTCGCTTTCTTTCTCCAAATACTGTTAACTTAGCGTGCGGTCCAACCTCCGTGCGAGATAGCGCCCTGGGTATCACAGCCCATCCCTCGTCAAACACCAAAAAACAATACACATCCAACGCTTAGGCAAAAGAGTCGGGCTCGGTAACGAGACGCTGAGAAAGCGCGAGCAGCATTTTCTTGTCCCGTAGGTCTGCCCGCAGCGGAAGCTGAGCAACGCCCAACAGCCGGCGCATAATTTCTACGCCGGCAAAACCCAACGCCAGGCTCTCAGAAAAGTCGACGGGGCCGTCGTAACGCGTAAAGATGCCCAAGGCGTATTCTAATGAGTTACCCGCCAATAAAAGATGTGCCACTAAGACTCCCACGTCGAATTCAGCTGGGCCAAAAAAGCAAAATTCCGGATCAATAATCCACACGCCCTTCTCTGACTCAACCCAGCTCCCCGGGTAAAAATCGCCGTGTAGCAGCGATGTCCCCTCGCCGAGATAGCACTGCCCCAGATCGTATATGGCCTGTGCGTATTGCGCATGATTCATTAGTTCGCGTGCAGCAGCGGAAAGCCCTGAGGTCAAGCCATCAAGGTCGAGCCCGTTATCGGCCCGTAGAGGCAGATCGAATATGTGTTCATGGTTGAGCAGACGCATACTGCGATTTTCTAACGCATGCTGCGTTTGACGATCAAACTCGGCCCCGTGCAAGGCCGAAAGCCAGTCGCATAGAGACTGGAGCGGTATCTCTCTATTCTCTCCGGCCCCGTATACGCGCATAAAATCGGCCGTTTCCCCCAAGTCTTCCAGCAGCATTATGCGCTGTCCCTCATCGAAGTCTAGCAAACCTGGCATGTGCGTAGCAACCGCTTCGATAGGAGCAACGGATGAGTAGAACAGTGCCTCCATGGTAATCCGGCCATCGGGAGCGGGAATAGAAGGATACTTCTCTACCCAAGGTCGAGACTGTTTTGCAATGCATGAACGACCTTCAGTGTGCACGCGCAGCGTGCAGTTCATATTGCCTTCGCCGGCGCGCGAAACATCTTTTATTTGCTCTCCCTCTCTGAGCCACCCACGCCGCCTCAGATATGCTTCTATCCCCTCGCGATCCTCTGCCTTTAATAGCCAGTAATCGACCAAATCGTGCGCCATATTGCTCAACCATCCCTCAATTTTAGATTATCTCATCTGCACATCGCGCAAAGCCTCGCCTCATCCGTCCAATTGCGTTGATAAGGGCAACCTTTTGCCTGCGCGTTAACTTCACGATAATTAAACGATAACCGGCCATTTTCCGCCACCAACCTCATACAAAACGGAAGCGAACTCATGCTTATACAGAAAGACCTTTTCACAAGCGGTCACGAAGCCTACCATACCTTTCGCATCCCCTCTATCCTGGCAACGCAGGCTGGCAGCTTACTGGCTTTTTGTGAAGGTCGGCGACGCGGCCAGGGAGATAGCGGAGATATAGACATTCTACTCAGGCGCAGCGACGATGGGGGGCAGACGTGGTCACCTATCCAAACAGTGTGGGCTGATCCGGGCAATACGTGTGGAAATCCATGTCCCGTTGTCGATCGTCAAAGCGGTGCCATATCGCTCCTTCTCACACACAATTTGGGAACGGACGTAGAACATCAAATTATAGAAGGCACAAGTGAAGGGACTCGCACTGTGTGGCTGACGCGCAGCGAAGACGATGGACATACCTGGAGCCCTCCACAAAACATCACTCGCACAACGAAAGAAGCCGATTGGACTTGGTATGCCACGGGCCCGGGTGCGGGTATACAGCTAGGCAGCGGACGCCTTGTCATTCCCTGTGATCATATAGAATGTACGAGTAAGAAGTATTTTTCCCACGTTATCCTCAGCGACGACGGGGGAATCAGTTGGTTTCTCGGCGGCACGACGCCGCAGGACCAAGTCAACGAATGCGAGGTCGTCCAATTGGACAATGGGAACCTACTCCTCAATATGCGAAACTACGATGGCAAACAGCGCGCGCGCGCTATTTGCCATAGCGACGACGAGGGCCTGAGTTGGTCAGACCTAGTGCGAAAAGACGAACTGATCGAGCCCATCTGCCAAGCAAGTCTGCGCCGTTTAGACACGCCCGAGGGAACGAAGCTGCTATTTGCCAATCCCGCCAGCGAGGAAAAACGCGAAAATATGACCGTGCGCATGAGTGACGACGACGGCCAAACGTGGCCATATAAGGGCACTCTACACGCTGGACCGGCCGCCTATTCATGCTTGGTCGCTCTGCCCGACGGGCACGCTGGATGCCTCTACGAATGCGGCGAAAATAGCCCATACGAAACAATTCGATTTGCCCAATTTGATCTCTCATGGCTCGTTGACTGACAGCCTACCCCACGCACACCCTTTGCCTAGGAAATAGGATGAAAATAACGGACATGCGGACGTTTGCCGTAGCACAATTTGTCTACGTCAAAATCGAAACCGATTCGGGTTTATACGGCCTGGGCGAAGCCTCTCTCAGCGGACGTAGCCTAGCGGTCGTCGAAGCGCTACAGGCCATTAAGCCCTCCCTGATTGGACAGGACGCCACGCGCATCGAGTTTATATGGCAAGACATATTCCGCGGTACATTCTGGCGCGGCGGCCCCGTTCTACAGTCGGCGCTAGCCGGAATCGACATTGCCCTGTGGGATCTGGCCGGAAAGGCACTAGGCGTGCCAACCTATCGACTCTTGGGCGGTGCCGCGCGCGAGCGCGTGCTTCTCTATCGCCACGTGCGCTGTGACAGCATACCGAACATGATCGAACACGCGCATGCGCTTATCCGTGAAGGTTATAGCGTGCTGCGTATATCGCCCCTAGATGCGTTTGCTCCTGAAGGCGTATTTGATGCGGTCCGCGGACTGCCCGGTGCCGTCGACTACATGGCGGCGCTGCGCGAAGCTGTAGGGCCCGAAACTCAGATCATATTCGAGGCACATACGCGCCTAAACCCTCCCCAAGCCGTAGAATTGTGTAACGGCCTAGCCCCCTATCGGCCCTTCTACGTCGAAGATCCCATTCGCTCGGAAAACCCTGCGTCCTTCGCCCATCTACGATCTCACACCAACGTCGCTTTAGGCACGGGTGAACAGCTACACGACAAGTGGACGTTTCGCACGCTCATCGAAGAAGAGTTGGTTGACTACATACGCGTCGATATATGCCACACTGGCGGCATAACTGAAGGCAGAAAAATCGCCTCTATGGCAGAGGTTCACTACCAGGAACTGGCCTGCCACTACACGGCAAGTCCCGTCAGCACGGCGGCCATGCTCCATCTCAACCTCTCAATACCCAACTGTGCGGTGCAAGAATTTGCGCCCAGCGGCGGTTGGATGGACGACGTTATACAAACTTCGCACGTGTTGGATAAGGGATATCTGCACGCTTCGGATGCACCGGGACTAGGCATCGACATAGACGAAGAGGCTGCTGCTGCACATCCACCAATTCTGCCAGACGAACCGCCGCACTGGCGTCGTCCGGATGGATCGGTAAACGACTGGTAGTAGGAGGAGTAGAACGCAAAAACGCCTTTCGCTTTTTTCCGGAGAGCGAAAGGCGTTCTACTAGCGCAGGAAAAGCTTAGTCTTGCAAACCAGCAAAGGCGCGCACGAATATCAATGAGCGGCTCTCGCTGTCATCCTCAAAGCTGCGATGTTCCCAGCGAAAACCCGCATTCATCGTCAGAGAATAGCCCAGATAAGAAGACCGGTTGGACAGCTGAGCAGCTAAGACCGTGGCATTAAAGTCATCTTTAAACCCAGCTGGAACAACTTCCGGTCTGTCTTCCATATTCCTGAAAACATCAAACTCGACGCCGTATTCCACAAAGGTTGTCGGCATGATAAAGTATTTGGAAGTCAGCATAAAGAAGTGCGACCATTCGGTCGTAGACAAATCGGTTGCAAACGTCGGATTGATCTTGCGGAAAATGCTCTTCCACCGGGGCCAAAGCTGCACATTTTCAGAAAGCACAATGGGGTAATCCGCCCGGTTGATCACACCCAGAAAGAGGCGATCATCTCTGGTATCGGCGGCCGCACCACGCTGCTTGGTGAAGTCATATTTCACCTTGTTATACACCTTCAACTTGCCCAAGCGCTTGTAATCAAGTGTGAGGTAGCCCGTGCTTATCAGCGCATCCGTCGCCTCTAGCGGATCAACTACTTCGCGAAACCCCTCCGGATCCGTCCAGAACAGCACCGTGTCTTCGATGTTGTCTTCGACAGAGCGAACGTATTCGTATGCCCGAAGCTCTATACCCGGCCAGTTCCAACGCCCCTGCACTATGGCATATAGCTGATCCGAGTTGCGCTTGCTGCTAATCTCATCGGTCGCCGACATACCTACGACCATCTTGACGTTGTCGTTGAGGTGAACCCCCCCATACGAATTCCACCCGCGCCGATCCTGTCGGTAGGGCAAATCGGCCAGGTTGTCATTCTCGAAACGATCAATGATCCCGTTGTTGTTCATGTCGACGCCAAAGAGAAACTCTGGCGCATCCACCCCATACCGCACAAAGGGTTCGTCGTAATCGGGCAGTGTATTATCGTTTTGGTTGAAATCAGAAATAAAGTCCGAGTTTTCATCGTAGCCGGGAAATACCTGAGGATCGGGTAGACCTCCCGTGCCAAACGGCGTAGTGCCAAAAACAAAATCACCGCCCTGCCAGAGGCGCTGCCAGTCGGGGAAGCGGTCCTGATCATCGTTGTCGTCGACGGCTTCAAAGGAGTAGCGCTCTAGGTTTTCATAGTCAATAAAACCGCGTGTATCACTCATAAAGGAGCGCGTCGAATACTCAGGATCAATGCGATAGACCTCGCCATAGGCAAAATAGGGGTAGGCATCTTGCGACGCCGTGAGGTAGTAGGCGATGCCTTCATCTTGCGCGACTCTATGACGCTGGAAGTTTTGGTTGGGAAAACGGCGGAAAGCGCGACTCATTACCCACTCTGAGCGCAGATTAAACCCGTTCGCATCTTCGATGTTAAAGTTGACGCCTATAATATCACGCCCCGTGGGCAGCCCGTAATCAAAGCGTACGAAGCGGAGGTTTGATCCATCGCTGACGTTTCCGTGTGCTCGCTCGACGAGCAGGAAAACTGGCTCGTCTTGCCCGTTGACCTGTAAATTCGAGGTCACTTCGATTCGATAATCGTTGGCGACGGCCAGCTCAAACTCAATCTCTCGGATCTCCTGAAACTTCTCAATGCTGTCATTTTCGTTGGGTTGGAAGTCTGCCAGCACATTGTACGTCAGCTCTATCGACTCGACGCCGTTTGCCTCAATAACGCCCCCCCGACGCACGCCACCGCGGAGGACGGGCACGATTTCAGGGTGTTCGACTCCGTCAATGAGAATGCGCTCGGAAAAGAGGCGAGATCCGCCTATGCCATCTTCAGGCGAATCGTCGCTGAGACGCAGGACGATGGTCTCAACTTGCCCCTCGTTTTGAGCACTCGTCAACACCCCTTTCAGCGAGTTGCGACTCAGCTTGCGCTTGCTGGAGAAGTTGGCCACGTTGAGATAGGTGAAGCCGAGCTGAGAAAAATCGTTGAGATGAACCTTGGCATGACCACCAAAGAGGTTTGTCACGTCTCCGAGCGTCTGACCGCTTGCATTTTCGCCCATAACCACGGTTCCGGGTGAAGCGAGACGAGACGAAAGAATGGTGCCTTCAAAGTAGTCAGAGGCGAAATCCCACTGAATGCCGTTAAAAGCGGGCTTGTTAAACGTCAGCGGGGTTAGACGTGTGTTAATAGCGTCACCTATCATCAACGCCGAATAGAAGCCCCCCTTGGACATTGAAGACACGACGAGATTGCGGAACCAAGAGCCGTACTTGGGTGCCTTGCGAACGCTCGTACCCGAGTTGGTGGGACTATCAATTGACCAGCTATAAATGGAGAAACCGCGCGTCATGTAGTTGCCATACATGTCGTAGGTGCGAAAACCTTCTAACTCTGTCGAGACATAGCGCTGGTAGTTTTCATTAGCGTAGTTGGTATATCCGTCACCCGTCCATCGATAGAAGTGATAGAAGCTCTGAGACTGTTCCCACTTGCGCATTGAAGGCGTCATTGCCATTTCATACACTTCTACGCCGTGGGGTTCACGTCCACTCAGAAAGGAGACTTTCTGCGCGTCAACAGGGACCGTCGTTAAGAGGGCCACAGCAGAGACACTCAACGCTAAATTTCTCAATTTTGGCATACGCACCTAAAGCTAAAGAACGGAGTCTATGGAAGTGTCAAACATTATAAGCAAGGGATCTATATCGAACAAGACCTAATATATATATGGATCGAATCAGGTCGCCATCCACTCAACCGGCTCGAAATCATCCTCTCGCTGCACGACTACCAGTAAATCACCGCGCTCAACTCGTATCTCCACCGGACTAGCGACCACTTCGTTGGAGATGCCATCGCGCACGCCCAGAGCCAACGCTTCCCCGTTCAGAGCGAACTTGAGACCGCGCGTTGTGATACCCACCGCTTCTCCCCCCAGAGGCGTCAGGGATATTTTCTGTCCGATCTGCGCATGCAATTTCACTCCTTCGCGCACTAGACGGATTTCGCAGTAGTCGTCTACTACGCATAAACTCATCGCATCTCCAAACAGCTTCAACATGCTCAGGTTCCACAGCCAGTGATCGGTTCGCCCGCCGGTGAAACCAACCATTTTGGCTTCTCGAACGCCCAGATCCACCGCATAGCGCAGGACCTTCTGCACATCAGTCCCCGTATTATCGGCATCAATACAGACCAAATGCTCTGGTGACACCTCCGCACGTGCGTCTGATGAGAGAGAGTCGAGGTCTCCAATCACCGCGTGGGGCACCACACCGTATCCGTAGGCCGTATCCGCACCGCCGTCGGCGCAGAGCACCACGGGATTCCCTCTCATCAGTCTATTCCACAGTGCCTGCGATGGCTTTTCGCCGTTACCAACCACAACTGCGCGCACGAATGCTCCTTCTCTCCCAAGTCATCTTAGCGATTTTGATCTATTTGCGTATATTCGCGTGCAGACAAACAAAACTGAGGTGTTGACTATGAGCTACGCACTCATACTTTTGCTGGCACTCGCACTCCAGCCGCTCGCACTCGACGCACAGGATCCCGGGTTTTCTCCCGACCCTCAATCGGCTCATCCTGCACCGTTAACGGGTCGCTGGATCAACGAATTCTTTTTTGCACAACCGGGTCAAACACCGCGCCTGTATTGGCAAATTATCGAGCTTCTATCGGATGGAAGTACGCGGCACAGCTACTTCTCTCGCAACCCCAGTGCACAGACAGCCACCCCATATACCAGCATTATTTCCACTTGGCAGGCAGGGTCTTTTATCGACCCGCAAATCGACAAAGGCACGCTCTCTGTGATCCGTCTCAAGCCGAATAAACAGATCAACTACGATGTGGACCGCAACCAGTTTCAACATATCCGAGGTAATTTTGGCGCCCAGTTCAGGCGCTATGCTCTTTCACCAGACGGTGCGACGTTGACGCTTTCAGAGCTAGTCGTTCTCGAGGTTCCGGGCAATATTGTCATATCGTTCCCCCCCACCGCACGCGACATGGTCTTCTCTCGCATCCTGACGCAGCCAAGCGCGGTTGCTCCGGCGAGCTGGGGACGGATAAAACAAATGCGCTAGGCGTCGTACTGCACTGAGCGCTCGGCCAGCCGTTTTCGAACCTCGGCGTCACTCGGGTCTAGCACGCGTATAAAGAGCTCCTGTATCCCCTTTGACGTTTGCAAAACCCCTCGAAAGCCGCCCGGCATTTCGCTCTGTAGCTTAAAATCCCCTGCCGCACAGTGCCGCCCGATTGATTTACCACCAATAGAACGACTGATAATCACGCCCTCAACGCCGGGGATTCGCTCCAGCGCATCAATTGTGCGCCGCCCTTCTTTGTCGGTTGAACGATGTCGGCCTCGACCTTTTCCCACGCCTTACCTCGTCTCTAACACCTGCATCGGTTTTAATCCGTCGCCATGGCGGATAATACTTGTCCATACCTATGCACTCGGGTCACTTCCAGAGCGTTCGGTCCAGGTGACGCATCCGTCTAACGCCCTCCCGGAGGTGCTCCATCACCTAACATGGCGCTTATAAAGAGAAACTTCAGCGGCTTATCGCCCGTATTGCGGTGTTTGTGAAACACGTCGCGCGGAAGTATGACGCAGTCGCCCGAACTCAACTGATATGTCTCATCACCAACTTCGACTTCCATCTGTCCTTCCAATATGTAGAATGCTTGCTCCTGATCTGAATGGGCATGCCCATCGCCCGAAAGACCTCCGGGTTCATACTCGTTCGTGTGGATTACCAATCGTTCGCTGTTAAGAGCAGAAGGGCGATCTGGACGACGAGCACCGGGACCAATGATTACTCGAGATATGCTGCCGGGATGTCCGTGATTTTCCGGCGGTTGGTTAAAACAATCGTTCACGCTGTACTCTTCGCTCATCGCTGCGAACCTCCTGTTTGAATTTTTATAAAATACGCACCGTTAAAAACGACGTGTGTATCACAACTCAATAGGCCTTGAGTTTCTCTAGCACAAGTGCGAGACCGACAATGCACGCCGTCTCGGTTTTGAGCACGCGCGACCCGAGGTTTACCAGAGTAAAGTCCCCTTCGCGCAGCTCGTTCCGCTCACGCGCCGACCAGCCGCGCTCAGCGCCCACGGCCAAAATGTACGATCGAGCTACCCTATCAAGGGAGCCCAACGAACAATCCGCCTCATAGTTGTCCAAGGCCAACCGCTCTCCCATAGGTAGATTCGCTATGCAATCTGTGAGCGACTCGTATAGCGCCACTTCGGGCAGTCGAGTACAGAAAGCCTGCTCGGCCCCTTCGCGCAGCAAACGCCGGTATTCTCCACCGGCCCATAACCGGCTATTGAGGTAGGATTTCTCACCCTTGTCGGTGGAGACAAAGTGCATTTTCTCCACGCCTTGCGTTGTTAAATCTTTCAGGATTCTTCGGGCACTCGGCGGACGCGGCAATCCGATAATCAGCTCTACCGGATAGAGCGCTGGCACCTCTACAGCAAAGTGGAAATCGAGTTGAAGACCGCGCTTCGAAATCCGCGCAATCCGCGCCTTACCGCGAGGACCATTGACCAAACCAACGTCAAAGCTATCGCCCTCTTTACAACCAATCACGTTTACGACATGGCGCGCTCGCGCATCATCCAGAGGCAGCAATCGATCCGATTCACTCTCCTCAAAGAGAATGATATTCAAGCGTTTACCCCGTCGTCTGCCACGACGATTTCTTCGCGCGTGCAGTCCAACCCAGCACAAAGACGCGTGACTATATCCTCCTCAACTTCGGACTCACCATGGGCAATTATTTGGGTCAGGCGGTCATAACTGATACCAACGAGGTTTGCAATCTGGTGCTTAAAAAGAAATTTACGGCGCAGCATTATCTTTCCCAGCGCCTCAACGTCAATTCGCGGCATAGCATGTATCTCTTTTTATGCAGACGTGGTATGTGTGAGGGCGCGCTTTTACAACGACATGTACTAGCAATTTCTCCCGCGCCAAAAAGAACTGTTCAATATGGCGTAAATATTTAATAAATTTGGATATAGGTCAATACAGCTTCCGGCACAATATCGCGTAAAGAGGACCTCTTAGGTGTTCGGGCTATGTATTTTGCACAATAGACCGATAAAAAAGAGTGACGTGGACTGAGCGCGCAAAGAGTACTCGCGATCCGCAAATAATTTGCTACTTTTACACGAAGTGCGTTCCGTCCCTTTCTCATGGGTTTCAGAGTGGATTCGATACAACTCGACACGAAGTTATTTTATATCTTTATCTGCGTAGGTGCGCTGGGCATGTCCATACGCATAATGGCCCACTTCTCTGCCGAAGCAGCTCGTATGCGCCCTAAACTGGGTAAGCTGAACCATGCACTCACCGTATTGCGCGAGCGAGCTCAAACACGTAAGCCAAATATCGAAGTATTACAGGAGATAACCGCTCCGCTGCGCGAAAAAGAAAAAACGCTGCGCACGTACCACGAGAAACTGTTACAGCTGGATTTAGAACAGATGCGCAGAGAAAACGAAGAGATTCAGGAAAGAGAAGGAAAACGGATCCGCCACAGAAAGTAGAGCATCCCGGCATATTTTCCCAGTAGTGTTAGCCGATTTCGAGCAACAGAATCTTCCACACTGCTACTCAATACACCACTTTTCAAACCGACCGCCACATACCCCACCGGACGACACGTTATTCAGCACTTTTATTCTGATCCATTGACATTGTGTGGATATCTCGACTAATTCCAGCGGTTGTAAAAAAATCAGTCTTTGAAGATAAATGAGCCCAATGGACGATATATCCGAACTCTTCAGCACTTCTCCTACGCTGTCTATTGTCGCAGGAAAGAGACAGACCGAGCGAGCGTGTGGTTTCTGCAAAAGTGCGTTCATTATGGACGTCGATTTCTACATATCCGAAACCGAGAACAATCAGCCCGTCTGTCTGCTATGTGCTGCAGAGGTACATCACCCGATAGTCGACATGCTGACCCTTTGGAGCACGCGTCAGTCACGCCCCCTGGACAAGAGCGAAGTTCTGAACTTTAACGTACAGGCGTTGCCAATTGCCAAGGCGAGCCTTGCGCGCTGTATGTCGACAAATATGATCGATTTATTTTACGAGGCCATGCTAGAAGCACCGGCCATCCGAAAGGTTTTTGAGCAGCGGCAGCACAACATTGAAGAGATTAAACAGAAGGTTGTCGACACTCTCATATTTCTGTTAGCAAATGCTGCAGATCCAGAACTACTGCGACCGCGCTTAGAGCGGGTAGCGTCTATGCACTCGCGGTCGGGGGAAGCCGTGCACCCGTTACTCTATCGCCATTTTATTCAGGCCATGCTTCAGGCCCTAGCCCAATCTGACCCCGAGTTCAGCGAAGAAGTTAAAAAGGCCTGGCTGCACATCCTTCCCGTACCGATAAGATTCTTTATAAGGCACTACTAGTATAAGGCACCACTAGCTCAGACCAATCTATTTAGACGAACTCAACGGTCTCCCCGTATCTACGCTGGCAGCACCTCCCGCAAAACACGCATATAATTTCCGCCGAATATTTTGACCGCATCAGCCTCTGCGTATCCCCCTTCTAACACCGCTTCAATCAGCCACGGTAGGCTGGCAGAATTGAAGTGCGTACCTATGCCGACACCCTCGATGCCCATCACATCCACTGCATAATCAATGTGTCGCATAACACCGGCAAGCTGATCGGCATCGACTGCCGTATAGGGCTGCTCTCCCTGTGGTCGCGCGATCCCCGGCATAATGCCCAATAGTCCTCCCCGATCCGCCAACGCCCTCATAACCGCATCTGACGTATTGCGCGTCGACTCTTCAAGAGCGCGTGGATTCGAATGACTGTCGATCACAGGACGCTGCGAATGCGCAATGATATCGAGCGAGCTCGCTTCGTTGGTGTGGGCCAAGTCAATCAGAATACCCGAGCGGTTCATCTGATCGATCATCGTTGCTCCTAAATCGCTCAGCCCCCCGCTACCGCGCGCGATATCGTGTCCATCCCATCCCAACTCACGGCCGGAGCCATTGAGCGTGATCATACGCAGGCCCAATCTCGCAGCCATGCGCAGAACGCCTGGCACATCACCAAACCAATCGGCTCGATTCGATCCCATCAGCAACGCGACAACCCCATCGCGCGCTGCCTTATCTAGGTCCGTTACCGTATGGACGAGACGCACCTTATCAGCGTTGGCTTCGACATCACATAAAAATCGATCGAGCAGAGCCAACACGACCTGCGTAGGATGCTTATAAGCAGATGAGAGGTACAGCGGTTCGGCCTGAGCACGCCCCCGTCGGTGCTCTGGCTGCCGCGGCCACAGAGCCGCAAAGTTATCGTCGTAGAGCACCGGGCCGCCTTTACACATGACCACGCGCATACCCCACTCCGCGAATTTAACAAAGTCGCCACGACAGGTGCTCTCATCGCACTTGCCAAGATCGATGTGGTCTATCGCAAAGCGCGGATGGGTCAAGTTGAGCCCAAGCATATCGCACAGGGGATGGGCGCGCACAAAATCAGCAACGCGCGCAGGCATAGTATCCTTCATATTTGAATCATCACCTTGTTGCGCTCCGGTTGTCCCATAATTTCAATGGCTTGATGTATTTCGCTGAGCCCAAACCGGTGGCTTATAATTGCTTCCGTGTCCACCAGACCCGATTCCATGAGCCGAATAGCGCGCTGCATAGCCGCCGGATTGGTGCCAAAACTGGCGTCCATACGCCCTTCTAAAAAGTGCGTCAGTCCTCCGTCCAACTCAAACGTCTCGTGCGTAGTTATACCAAAGACGTTCCAACGCGTGCCGCGCCGACGTAGCCGTGTCATAAGCTCGACAGCGGCAATCGGTCCGGCCGCTTCAACGACGAGATCTGGACCGCTGGGAATGATGCCGTAAACCTGTTCGTACGCATCGCCTTCCCCTGGATCAATCACATGCGTCGCACCCAACTTATGCGCATTGGTTCGCGCATACGGGCTCGGATCGATGGCAATGAGCCTGCCCGCTCCAGCAGCACGTGCCACCATTAGACACAGCAAACCAATACCCCCCACGCCGATAACAACCACATCGTCCCCCACCTGCATCTCGCTGTGCTTAATAATACCTTTCCACGCCCCCGAAAGCGGTTCGGTAAGAGCCGCCGCGTCAAAGCTGATCGCCTCTGGCTTGTGTAACAAACAGCTCTCGGTGGTCTTCATGTATTCGGCAAAGGCCCCTGGCCACACGTCTTCAGGACCGTCGCCACCGGTAGTGAAAGCGTGATCGCAGTAGTGCGTGTTGCCCACCTTACAGTGGACGCAGGCACCGCAAAAACCCGAAGGCTGACAGATCACGGCGTCTCCTTCGGCCACGTGGCGCACACCTGGTCCCACCGCAGAGACAATGCCCGAAGGCTCGTGACCGGGGACGAGTGGGAACGTCACGTTGTGACGAATACCCTTGATTGCCTTGTAGTCCGTTGCGCAAAAACCGCAGCTCTTGATGCGCACGACCACCTCGCCGAAGCTGGGCTCTGGAATCGGCACGTCCTCTAGCACGAGCCCGTCGACCTCTTTTAACACAGCAGCTAGCATCGAGCATTCCCCCTGTCAGAATAGTTGGCAACAAAAGACAAAGATCTCATTTGACGGCTCCCAACAGTCTGCGCACGGCCGCTATTCCCTCGAGCGTTTCCTCCTCGGCACCCCAGTGCTCTATCGTCAGCGGACCGTCGTAGCCATCGCGCTGAAGCAGCGTCAGCGCACTTTGATATTGCTCCTCCGTTGCGCCGGCACCAAAACGCTTGATGTGCACATCGCGAATCAGGGTCCTGATGTGCTCGTATCCCTCGGTCGGATCTTCTCCCGCCTGTGCGCATACGTCAATCTCCCAGATCGCGCCCACGTGGTCGGGCGCACCGAGCCCGTCTATAACGCAACGAATCTCCTTTGCTGTGAGCACAATCGTCCTAGTAACCCACTCAAAACACAGGTTGACGCCGCTGCCGGCCGCCCATTCTACCCAAGGTCCCCAACGATCGATAATCTGAGGTACGTATTCGTCAAATTGGCTGGGGCCTAGCGGCGTAGAATCGGAGGATTTAAAGGGAAAAACACGCACTGAATCGCTGCCCAATTGCCGGGCTAGATCAACCGTCCGCTTAAGCTTTTCGCCGCTACGGGCGACCTTGTCGTCATCGGTAATTGTACACTTTCCCACCGGCGACAGCAGCATTCCAGGTCGCATACCCTGCGCATTGAGAACGTCGAGAACGCGACGTATATCATCTCTTTCTAAGGTCTCCAGATCACAACCCCAAACCGGCGAACGCAGAGATACCACCTCAACGTCCGCGCGAGCGCCCACTTCCACCGCACGCGTGAAGTCCTCGTTCATCTCTGCCGTTATGTAGCTTATTTGCACTAGCGATCTCCCTTCTCGATCCATTACAACAGGGGACGGCGCTCAATGTCTTATATCCTGCTCACACTGTCAACAATTCTGATCGTCTCCGATTCTCCCAACTCCAACGCAAACGGCGCGCAGTATCCCAGTGCTCACAGCACGAAGTATCGCAGCAGATAGACTTGTATTACCCCGGCAATAGACATAGACTCAAATGTGTAGACAATCGCGCTGAGATTTTTCACGCAATAGACAGATGCACTTTCCAACGGCTTAATATGCACACATCCCGACCTAAACCCTCAGAGAACGCAACCCGTCAGCTCATGGCATTACTCATTGCCGGATTGGCGTTGGGTGGTCCGCTGGTCGGCATGATGCTGGTCAGCCTGGGCGGACACTCGTATATGCATCTACTGCCCGAATACGCCCCGCTGCAGCTGAGTTTGGCCATTCTTTCTGTTGGCGGAACCGCCGTCGGTTTAGCCCTACTGCCCTCCTTTTTTTTTGGCGCCGTCTGCGGCTACGTCCTACCCAACTTCTGGCCCTATCTCGCAGCGAGCGGCGGATTGGCTTGGGCCACCGCTCTGGGACTGGGACTGGGACGTCTCTTTAGCACTAGCTTTCTAGAGGTGCTGCTACAGCGCAAGGCGGATTGGTGGTCAGTTTACCAGCGTCTGGTCCACGCCTCGGGTGCATTTCTACCTACGTCCATTGCCTTGCTGAGGCTTGCTCCCCATATGCCCTTTGCCCTGACCAACCTGGCCTGCGCGCGTCTGCCGTTATCGCCGAAGACTATTTGGTCAGCTTCCTTTGTCGGCCTGCTCCCGCGCACGCTATTTGCCGTCCACATAGGCAGCCAACTGCAGGATTGGCGCTCTTTACTCAATCGCCAAGGACCGCCGTGGGAACTCCTGCTTTCCCTAGGACTGCTCATCGTGTTGGCCTATGCAAGCCGCCGAGTAGCGCAGCGGATTGAGGCGTAGGAACAAGTCCATTCACTGGCGAAAGCACGCCTAAATATTTGAGCGTGAATCTGCCCTGCTTCGGCAGCGAATACCACAACAAGGCCTCGTACGTTGAACAGAGAGATAGAACATCTTTGGGTAACTGGATTTCAAGACGCGTCTGTGGAATGCGTGCGCACTTGGCTCACCAAGCAACCGAGCCTAGTCTCCGCGCCCGTCGACTGCACTCTAAAAAGCGGTTCCGTGCGCCGATGGAGCCCGCTCTTTGTCGCCAGCAACCACCTGCGCGATTTGGGAAAGGTAAAAGCACTTGTCGAGGCCGGAGCAGACCTGAATAATAGCGATTGGGGCACGCACTGGCCGAGCGAGGACTACGCGATCAACGCCTACTTCATAGAGCGAGGGATCGACGTCAACCAGCCCAGCTATCTCGGCTTTCACGGCGTTGGCGTGACGGGACTGAACAGCTTCTTCTTGATGCTGAACAACGGCTTAGATCCCAACAGCGCCTGGCCATATAACGGCGAGAGCTTGCTACACGTGCAGGCACGCCACGATGACGATACGCATCTGGCACGCGCCCACGCGCTTATCCAAGCGGGTTCCAACGTCAACGTGCAGGCCCTCTCGGGCTTGGACGATGAACCCATCATGGACAACGAGCACTTTGTTCAATTCGGACGGGAAACGCCGCTCCACTTCGCCGCACGCCTCGGCAATATCAGACAGGTGCGTCTGCTACTTGCGCACGGAGCCAATCCAGCGCTGCAGACCGTGAGTAGGCTCTCCGATCCAAGACACATGGTAGATTGGCCAATGGACGTTGCCGCCCTTATGTGGCCCAAGAAGTCATTTCAGCAGCTAGTATTCGAGCCCTACGATGGCGAGACGCCGTTAGATATGGCCGTCAGAGAAGGACACGAACACATCGCTCAAGTGCTGCGATCACACAGGGCTTAAGATACCGTGCGGAGCAGCTCCCGCTCCGCTTCTACCGCGGCGGCCCACTGCGCTTCCTCTCTGCTCAGCGGCCCTCCTTCGTCGGTATCAGCTGCGAAAAATCGAAGTACGCGCCGATCGCCGCGCGCCCCAGCCTCGGCAATCAGCGTCTGCACGAGGGGACATTCCGTAAAATCGTCGCGATGCGGCAGCTCCGCACGCACGATAAAAGAGGTGATCATATAACGCCAAGCCGTTTTCGCCCGATTGGCAGTTCCCGAATGTAACATATCACAGTGAAAAAAGACGACATCACCCGCCTTGGCATCGACCTGAATCACCGCCTCTTTCTCCGCTCCAACGGGTTTATCTCCCATAGCGGAAAGGTGTGAACCGGGCACGGCTAAGAGCGGACCACCCGGACCATTCATATCCTGTAAATAGCATAGCATGTGCGCGGCCAGCGGCGGCGTAAACGACTGCTCACCGTCCGCTAGATCATCCATATAACCGGGGTTTTTTCGCCACATATTGTGATGATTGTAGCCATCGCGATGCCATCCTGCTGTTTCATCCACTAAGCGCGCATGGGGCACAGTACCCGGCTCGCGTCCCGTGAACTTCGTAGGAGGCGTGCCTACCACATAAAAGCCATCGCCCTGCACGTAAGGTCCCATAACGCGCTCTGCGAGATCTAAGAGACGGGGACTGAGCAAAAAGGGTTTGATAAGCGGTTCGGCCACTTCCGGCGCCGCCGCCAACAGGCCGGGATAGCCAATCAAGGCCGAGTCTTCGGGGCCGCCGATGCTGACGGTATGTCCAGCACGCGCCCAATCTGCACCCGTGGCCGGCTCTCCATCGAGCTCGTTGAGCTGAGACGCCATTTTCCTTTCCATGCGCTTGTCCAAGCGCGCACGCAGTATTTCGACTTCGTCTGCACTGAGCACGTCGCGGAGCACGGTGAATCCGCGCGTCTTATACTCTTCGACGTGGCCCGCAAGGACCGCCTCTTCGTCCGCGCTCGGCATCTTGCCGCTACGCGCGGGTAATAGAAATTCTTCGTCTGCTTGATGCTGCTCAAGCATAGGGCCAAACCCCCTCTTTGTTTAACACAATTAATAGGCAAAAACTGACCGTCGGATGTAGTAATAAATACAGCGGTGAGGATTTGCAATCCAACGAAAGTATATTAAAATTGCCTACTACACGTAGCAACAAGACTCTCGAGCATTGTACCCGATAGATTTTGTAACGTTGCGCAAGTGCACCTTTTGAATAGTAATTCAATAATACAATGAGCGTAATACTTAAACGTATCGACCTGTACGACAAGAGAAGTTGAAGAATGAGCCTAAGCGACGATGCCGATTCTGTGCAGAATCTAAGAGACTACATCGACGAGTTAGGAACAGCGCTAGAACGCTGCGAGTTCCAACTGCGTATTGAAGAGGTAAAAAACCAGATCCGGAGTGCCGTGGCAGGCATGGTGTCCGAGGGAGATTGGCAGTGCATTGCCGAAGACTGCCATCGACTCCTGAGTACCCTAATCCGTTTGGACGCACTTTCCATCTGTCTCTTTGATGCGATCGACTCTGAATCATGCCACTACTACAGTATCTCCAAAGAAAAGCATAACAACTACAAAGCGGAGATGAAAGCACCGGCGATACGCCAGGCTTTCGCAAGCGGTACTCCAATCTATCGCAGAGATAGGAGTGAAATTACTCGCGTAGATGGATCTTATATGACGCAGTACGCCGGTTCTATCGTTGATGTCCCATTTTCCGGCGGAACACTAGCAGTTAACTCTATTCGAGAATACGCCTTTTCTAAGACCGACATTGACATCATCGTGCAGTTTTGCGCCGTGCTTGATGAAGGATTTAACCGCCTAACAGTTATTCGCCACGTGCGAGAGCGAGACAAACAATTATCCGACGCAAAACAGGTAGACTCCGTCGGAATATTGGCTGCCGGCGTGGCCCATAATTTTAATAATATCCTGCAGGCCATTATGGGCAATATGTACATGGCTAAATTGAATGCCTCTTCTGAACAACAGCGCAGTTTTATTGAAGAGGCCGAACTTGCGGGCGATCGTGCCGCGCAACTAGTTCGTCAACTGAGACTCTCAGTGCAACCCAGCGTGCTAAACGAGAAACACCCGATAGATCCCGTTGAGTATGTGCATGATACAATCGAATTGGCACGCGACACATTTGACCGCGCTATCGAAGTCGAGTTGAACCTCAATAGCGATATCCCAATGATCACTACAAATCCGAGTCTGTTTGAACAGATAATCCTCAACGTTATACTCAATGCGCGTGATGCTGTTATCAGTTCCGCGAACGACTACGGCCGCACCCCACGCATTGATATTCGTATGAGCACTGGGCCTAGCCCCGTAGAAGCGACAGCTGCAAGCTACTTGCGCATTGATGTAATCGATAACGGCTGTGGTATGGATAGTGTGACGCAGGAACGCATGTACGACCCTTTCTTCACTACCAAAGGCCCTTCAGCAACGGGCCTGGGGCTTTCTACGGTCCGAAAGATTTTGGAGGATCAAGGCGGTCATATGCTGTGTGAGAGTTCGCTTGGGGAGAGGACTCACTTCTCGCTCTACATGCCACTCGGCTTCGACAGTGAGGTCGAAGAAGATAACGACCTTATCGTATTAGTCGCAGACGGCGAAGAGATCGTGCGAAATTCAACGCGGTCTATACTCGAACACCACGGCTACAATACGCTCATCGCAGGCAGTAGCCAAGAGGCGATTGAAGCCTTCCGCCTTCATCGCCCCGACCTTCTGCTACTAGACCTATCGATTTCAGACGGGCCTGAATCCGACCCATTTACGGCCATACAACACATGGACCCAGCTGCCAATATACTCGTTTTTGCCGGCGAAGAAGACGCCTTGAGCCCGGAGATACTCGACGCGGATCCGCTCGTTATACGCAAACCCTACTTGGCCTCAGAACTGCTTGCAATGGTTAAGCAAGCAACCGACGCTTAACAGAGGTATAGAAGCTCCTTCCGGTGCACTCACTGATGCGCGTTGCGGAAACCCAATCGTCTCCGCAGGGCCCCGCCTTTCACAGTTGTTAATGCGACGCTACTCCAGCGAAAATTTCGGCAGAGCAGCCAGACTATTCTTCAGGGCCTCTCCCCACTGATGCGATACCATGCTGAAATACGGATTATCACGCTCGATCTTCATCGACTTAGCGGGCAAAATGCTGTCCTTGTCGTAAATATGTAAATCCAGAGGTAGTCCCACCGACAAATTAGCTTTTATAGTCGAGTCGAAGGACACCATAAGCAACTTGACCGCATCTTCGAAACTCATCTTCGGTTCAAATGCCCTAACGAGAATAGGACGACCGTACTTGGTTTCTCCAATCTGGAAAAAGGGATGCTCTTCCGAAACTTCGATAAAATTACCCTCGGGATAAATCAAGTAGAGGCTCATTTTACTTCCCTTGATTTGTCCTCCAAGAATAAATGTTGCGGAGAACGTGCTGTCTGCAACCATCTGTCCCTTGGCCGTTACACCGATAACCTCGGCTAGCGTCCTGCTGACGGTTTGAGCGACTTGGAACATACTGGGTGCTCGCAGAATAGATGGAGTTTCCTCACTGCGACTTTCGTTTTGCTCGGTCAGCGTGCTGATAACCGCCTGACTCGTAGCAAGATTACCTGCCGTCGACAGAAAGATCTGCCGATCGTCTGGCACCCCCCAGGTAAAGGTCTTAGAGTAATGGGATATATTGTCTAGTCCACCATTGGTCAGCGTGTCTGACATGAAGACCAGTCCACAGTTTAGCTTAAGCCCCACACAGTATGACATTCGCTTCTATACTTCCCTATTGACGGCTCAAGGAGATGCTCGTCATCAACGTTTCCCTGCCTTCCCCAATCCGAATGCCTGCCAGTGGCACTACATCTGAGTAATCAAAGCCCGTCGCTAATTTGATATAGCGATCGTCGGGAGATATGGCGTTAGAAATATCAAACCCAAGCCAACCAAGCCCTTTCACATACACCTCGGCCCAAGCATGGCTGGCCTTCTGAACAAGCATGTCCTCCATAAACATGTAGCCACTTACATAACGGGCACTGTAGCCGAGTAAGCGGGCAACAGACGTAAATGCGTGCACGTGGTCTTGGCAGACGCCTGCGCCAATCTCCATGGCCTTCTCAGCGGTTGTGGTAACGTCTGTCTCTCCCTTTTTATACTCAATGCATTCTAAGATTCTCTTTGAGAGAGCGTGCAGGAGTTCGACATCCCCCACTTCTTTCTTTTTTTTCACAACGGACATTTCCGCAGCAATCTTGCCGAGTCTCGGACCGGCTTTCGAAAGCGGCGTAGAGCGCTGATATAGCATGAGAGGTACGGCATTCTCGTGCTCGCCCCAAATGCCGTTTCCATCAACGACCTCAACGTACCCGTGACACGAAACTGCCATAGTCGGACCGGACAAATCGTGTTCGCATAGGTGAATTCTGTTTCCGTGAAAGTCATCTGAGCCCAGTTGTATACCCCCACCGTCCACCTTTATGTCCCATTCAATCACATTCTGGTTGGCATGCGAAAGCGGCGTTAAATGCAGCCGCTGCACAACCGACTGAGGAGCAGAATCAAAATGAAAAACAGTCTGATGGCACACTGAATATTGCATAGAGCTCAAGTCATGTTAAAGTCTTCAGCTATAGATAAGCTTAGACGGTTGTTTAAAGCGATATACTCGGATATAAACCCTCGTAAATTGACGGCGTGTATTTTGTTCTCTCGCCCCACATCAATGCGGTCGCACAGACGGTCTGAGATTTCTTTGGACGCATAATCCCTGCCATATGCTTTTGCCAGATCAGCGAGGTTTGCATTGACTTCTCTGTAGCAGAAGGCCATTGACCTGGGCATTCTGACGTCAAAGATGAGAAAGTCGGCAACGCCCGTCGGGTCAAGACGACCTTTCTTGAGCCAGTTAAATGATTTCCAGGCCGCAAGTGATTGCAGCATAACCTCCCACTGGCTCTGATCTCCCCCTCCCCCTATAACCGCAGCAGTAGGCAGGAGACGGTGGTATTTTGCATCAATTAAGCGGGCCGTATTATCGGCCCGCTCGATAAACGTACCCAGGCGAAGAAAATTGAAAATATCATTGTGTAGCATCGTTCCATAGAGAGCTCCCCTGAATACAGAACTCCCTTTAATGATATGATCGAGTATGGTCGGTAGATCGTGAATTTTCACCGGTCTTTTGAGAGCGGATTCACAGTTTATCCAGCATTCGTTTAGCGCCTGCCAAACCTCTTGAGTAAGTGCCGTTCGGACAGATCGAGCATTTTTCCTAGCCTTTGTTACAAGGGATAAGACGCTGTTATCATGCTTTCTGTTTCGCAGGAGAAAATCTATTACGTGGGAGGTCTCGTAGGCACCATAGTCTTCTTCGAATAAGTGAGAGGTTCTCATGGAGTGCACCATATGTGCCCACTCCTCTTCTCCTCTGTCTTCTCTCGTCAGCGCATAGTAGAGGACGGCACGTATCCTACGTGCGTTGTTTTCGCTCCGCTCAAAATAGCGTGCCAACCAAAAAAGACTGTCTCCGTGCCTACCCAACATTTAGGACTCGAGTACCCAAGTGTCTTTAGTTCCGCCTCCCTGACTAGAATTGACGACCAGAGATCCTTCTTTCAGAGCGACTCGAGTGAGCCCTCCCTTCGTTATGTTGATTCCCTCGGGAGAGACCAGCACAAAAGGTCGCAAGTCGACGTGTCGAGGTGCGAGACCCGATTTAGTCAAAATTGGAACAGTAGAGAGAGCCAACGTGGGCTGTGCTACATAATTGCCGGGCTTTGAAACGAGCTTTTTCTTGAAAGACGCCAACTCCCGTTTACTAGCGGCCGGCCCCACGAGCATGCCGTATCCGCCTGAACCGTGCACTTCCTTGACGACGAGTTCGCTCAAATTGTCCAAGACATATGCGAGGTTGTCAGCTTCTGCACAGCGCCACGTGGGAATGTTGCTTAATAGCGCCTTCTCTCCCATATAAAACTGTATGATCGCGGGAATATATGAGTAGACTGCTTTATCGTCGGCAATCCCTGTTCCCGGCGCATTGGCCAGCATAACAGAACCGCTCCTATAAGCGTCAAAGAGACCGGGTGTGCCCAACAGACTATCCGCTCGAAACGACAGAGGATCTAGATATTCATCATCTATCCTTCGATATATGACATCGACTTCTTCAGTTCCCTCAGTCGTTCGAATAACTACCCGACCATCTCTAATTTTAAGATCTATTCCCTGCACTAGCTCGACTCCCATTTCGTCGGCTAGGAAAGAGTGCTCATAGTAGGCGGAGTTGTGAATTCCAGGCGTTAGCACTACGACATTTGGATCCTTCTTTTCGGCAGATACGCAGTTGACGAGTGAATGAAAAAGCTGTTTAGGGTAATCGTTGACGGGCTTTATTTTGTGATGGGCAAAAAGCTCGGGGAACATATGCAACATTGTAGCCCTGTTCTCGATCATATAGGAAACGCCAGAGGGCACTCTCGTATTGTCTTCCAGTACGAAAAAATCGTTCGAGCTCGTGCGCACAATATCAATGCCCACAATGTGCGTATAGACATTTCCCGGCGGCGTAAACCCACACATCTGCGGAAGAAACGCAGGATTGTTATTTATGAGTTCGGAGGGTACTATTCCAGCGCGAATAATCTCCTGCCGACCGTACACGTCTTTTAAGAAGGCATTAATAGCAGCCACTCGCTGCACAACGCCTTTTTCCAGCCGACGCCATTCTTCGGCCGCCAAAATACGAGGCACGGTATCAAACGGAATCAACCGCTCTTCGCCGTCCTTATCACCGTACACGTTAAAGGTGATCCCTATGCGACGGAAGAGCTCTTCGGCCCTGACCGATTGCCGTGCCATCTTGCGTAGGTCTTGTCCGTCCAACCAGGCTTGAAACTCCTTGTAGGGTTCTCTGCTTTGGTTTTCGGGTCCACTCAACATCTCGTCAAACATGGTAGATTCACTTAACCTTTTTGAGTAATCGGCAAAAGTGGTGCCACAGCAGGTTTCGCACAGCCATTTCCACCATAAGATGTTGTAATTATTGTTTATATGAATAAAAGTGGTATTATTTCCATTTGAAAAAAATTACAATTACGTTGTTTTTTTAAAAATTAAATTTCAAATTTGTTACTTATATTTTTTCGAAGCAGGCAGCCTGCTCCGCACGCATTCGCCGCTCTAGCTTTGCTGTATGGGAAAAGTACGGATGCTCTATACGGGATACGTGAGCATAGATGCACCCCTGCCATTGGAGCAAACCAACGTGCGCTTTAAAGAGGATGTATCGGCAAGAAAAATGGGGAACATCTAAAGAAGACCCGGGAAGACAGTTGTCCTACCCGACCCTCAACGTAGGTGTGTGCAGATTGTTTGTAGGCCAGGGCCTAACCTACTCTTTCCTTCCTCGTAACCGGACAGCTCACGAAGCGTTTGCCTTCATATCCACTAAGTACACTCCGTGTCCAAACCACCTGACGCGCTCCGGCTCCGGCAGGGTTGCCACCCGAAGAATTTCTTCGGCCACATCTTCCCGGCTAATGGTCGTTTTCGCATCTCGTAACGGAAGCGCTCCGTCGTCCATAGCCGTTGTATCAAAGCAATAACCGTACGACCTTTTTGCCGGTGCATTAGTAAGCCACGCCGGTCTAAAGACGACGAATTTCAAACCAGACGATTTGGCCTTAGCAAGGAGCATTTCGCTGGCGAAGCAGTCCTGTGCTGCCGGAATTTTCAGCCCCCAATTCAAGAGCCATTGGGGCCGAAAGTTGGCTGGCAGTTGAGGTGTATTCTGTCCGGGGATACCTTCGCTACCCGACGAGCCATGATAAAAGAATTCCACCCACCGGCTCTCGCGCATGCCCCTAATGAGCGCGCGAATCGTTCGGGTATAGAGTTTATCGTCACGACGCATCATCTGGCGTACGCCCCTAACCCCGACAAAGCAACAAACGCGATTAATCGAAGGATTGTCGTCGAGCAGTGAACGGTAAGTTTCGAAATCCACGATATTGCGGCTGCTGGCATGCAGCGTCCCCTGGACATCCTCCATCGGCATGCATCCATCCGCAAGTGCCGCATCTGCGAGACATGCTTTTATGCGCCTGAGTGCCGCCTGGTCGTTAGCTGCTCGACATAAAGCTGTGACCGAGTGCCCTTGCCGCAGTGCCTTCTTTATAAACAACCGCGCACCGCGGGAGGCCGCAGCGATCACCAAAAAGTGAAGTCGGGACTCGACTTCGCCCTCGGTACTATTCTCCTGGTCAGTAAGACTTGCCATACGCGCAGATCTAGCCTTCCGTTTATGCCTAATTAAAAGAAAAACCGGAGGGGCTATAACCCGCTCCGGTTTTTCTTTAGGTTGGTGCCGAGGGCGGGACTTGAACCCGCACGACCGATACGGCCAACGGATTTTAAGTCCGTCGCGTCTACCAATTCCGCCACCCCGGCAACCAGATATAAAAATGGAGGCGGCGCCCGGAATCGAACCGGGGAATAAGGGCTTTGCAGGCCCCTGCCTTACCACTTGGCCACGCCGCCTCGTAATACTACACAAGAAGGAAGGAGTGAAAATAGGAAGTCGGTAAATTCCTGTCAACCCGCACAAGACGGGAGTAAATGCCAATTTCTCATACGCACTTCATGCCTTATATTTAGCCCAAACCGAGCAGGAGGATAATGCGTTATGCAGCAGTATCTGGACCTGGTGCGCCACGTCCTAGAAAATGGCCACGACAAGGCCGACCGAACCGGCGTCGGCACCAGAGCAACATTTGGCAGCCAGATGCGTTTTGATCTGGCTGAGGGCTTTCCCTGTCTCACGACCAAAGAAGTCCGTATTGGCTCTGTAATACGCGAACTACAGTGGTTTCTCAAGGGCGACACCAATGTCCGTTGGCTACAAGAGAAAAACGTTACGATTTGGGATGAGTGGGCAGACGAACAGGGCGAATTAGGACCCGTATATGGCAAGCAGTGGCGTGCTTGGGCCGGCCCCGATGGCCAAGTAGTCGACCAGATTCAGCGCGCCATCGACCTGATTAAGAACGATCCTGACTCGCGCCGTATCATTGTCAATGCATGGAACGTCGGCGAACTCGAACAAATGGCGCTCACCCCATGTCACTGCTTGTTTCAGTTCTTCGTAGCTGAGGGACGACTGTCATGTCAGCTATATCAGCGCTCCTGCGACGTCGGCCTGGGCGTGCCTTTTAATATTGCCAGCTACGCTTTGCTGACCATGATGATGGCGCAGGTCTGCGACTTAGAGCCCGGCGAATTTGTTTGGACCGGCGGAGATGTACATATCTATACCAACCACATAAAGGCGCTGCGCGAGCAGCTGACGCGCGAACCCCGCCCCCTGCCGACTATGCAGATAAAGAATCGCGGACAGGACATCTTCCATTTCCGCTACGACGATTTTACCCTACTCAATTACGACCCTCACCCGGCTCTTAAAATGGAGATTGCCGTCTGAGCATGCGCACGACGGTAGCCATCCAGGGGGAGCTCGGCTCCAACAGTGCACAGGCCGCTATAATGCATTTTGGCGACGATATAGACCTGTGCACCTGCGCCGATTTTACACAGCTCTTTCAAGCAGTGCGCCAAGGCCGTGCAGACTACGCCATGGCTCCAGTAGAAAACTCGCTTGCGGGGAGTATACACGAGGTATGGGACCTGCTATTTAGCCACGCTCCGCACGTCGTCGGTGAATATTATCTTCACGTTAAGCACTTTCTCATAGGCCACCCCGGCAGTCAAGCCGCTGAAATCAGACAGGCGGCATCACACGTCCAGGCACTGGCCCAGTGCGCTGTATATTTGCAAAAAATGCACATTCGTGCGGTCGAAGAATATGATACTGCTGGTGCCGTAGCGCTGGTGAAGGAACGAGGCGACCGGCGCGAAGCAGCCATTGCCCCAGCCGCTGCCGCTCAGCTCTATGGTATGGAAATCCTCGATGAGAACATCCAGACTGACCACCGCAACTTCACGCGTTTTTTAGTCCTCTCGCATGAGCCTGCACCGACTCAACGAGAACGGAATACGCTGAAAAATACGCTGATATTTGAGACGGAGAACTGCGCCAGTCTGCTCGGCTCACTGCTGGGCGCGCTGAGCGAACACCAACTTAGTAAGGTAGAAACGCGCAAGCGACAGGATATCCCCTGGGGCTATCGCTGCTACTTGGAATGCGTGGGGCATATAGAGCGAGATGCGCTGCACGCTATGCGTGCTCAGGTTGAACGCCTCTGCCACTTAACCCCCTACCCTATCGGCGAGGATCCCGCTTAGCAGTCAGTCATCCATTAAGTTGCGCATCTGAGGACCCTCTTGATCTATAACCCAAGCACCAGTCCGGCCATCCCTGTTTAAATCGGCGCGCACGACAAACCAAAATTTCTCCGCGCCGATTCGCACCTCCCAATCGTACTGGTCTATCCAAGGCCAATCCAGCCCCTCGCGCAAATCGGTAGGATCAAAGTAGCGACCGTGCGCTTTGTAATGGGCCAGCTCCATCCAGTAGAGCTGTTCGAGACCCGCTTCTAGGGCAATATAACGCTCCTGTTCTGGCGAAAGCTGAGAGAAATGCCACACCCCTAATACCCCGAGTGCCGCGACGAGGAGTAGGACCTCAATCCACATGCCAACGCGCTTCGAAACCATCTACCTGAACTCCAACCGGAGACCGATTATTGCCTCATCGTCGGCCAATTCTACCGGTTTACCGTAGTGTGCGACTGCCTCTGGGCGCCTAAAGGGGACAAGTGTGCCAGCATCCCAAGCTCCATCTCCATTTACATCGTCGAAACTCCACAGCTGATACGTATCTGCGGGAAGTCCATCCACCACAAAATTCCCCTGTGGTGAACAGCGCACCGCATAATCTCGTTCCGTTTGTTTTGCGCGTAGTCGAACTTGGGCAGTTCCTTGCATACCGAGAACCTGACCAGCTACCGAAGCTCCTCCCCCAACGGCTGAAAACGTGACCGTGAACGCGCTGTCTCCAATGGATAATCCCGCTCGATCAGTCCAGTCCCTCCCTCGCAGCACGCCTTTCCACGAACCTATTTCCCATGGTCTATCAGGCGTAAATTCGGCCCGTACGGGCGAGATCCAGCGCCAAACTCCCTCCGGTGCTCGCGTCGAATCATCCACGACCCACAGCATGCGTTGAAAGTCCGCACGCATGGCCTCGCTAAAGCGCATTTGCAACGGGTCATTTTCCATAAGCGTCGTGGACGCTAAACCGATCCATTCTGGAGGCTTTGTATCGCGTCGTGCGCTTCCGCGCAGCGGTTCCGACCACGCCAGAATGCGACCATCCAAAACAACGCGCTCTATCAGGTAAGCCCGACCTGCTTCTTGCTCAGCCGTTACAGCGTACACCTTGCGCGCATCTTCGGCCGCGTATAGAAATTCAATAGGCAGATCGCGTACGCGAAATTCCAGTGCATCAGTGTTCACCGGCTTGGAGAAGAGCAACAGCAACGCTTTGGCGTGGAGCGATTGCACCCGCTCTAAAATTGCTTCACCCGTCTCTCTCTGCACCAGTTCCAAGTCTCCTGCCAGCCCCAGCGTATCGCTGACTACCACATCGCGTGCGGGCAATCCAACCCATTCTTCGGAACTGGGAAAACCATCTTTATTGTCGTCGACAAATGCCAACAGGCCATATCGACCTGGAGCCAGGCGCAGAAACTCATATTGGCCATCCACGCCGCTCTGCGTCTGATACGCCGGTTTTTCTAGGCCAACCTCCCCCCTAAAATCACTCAGATCATAGGCCCATATATGCGCGCCGCGCAGCGGAACCTGCCGCTGATAAACCCTCCCTCTCAGCGCTCCCTGATCCAAGCGCGCACCCGTGGCAAACGCAAGAGAGAAAGATTGCTCCAACGCGTTGTTGCGCAGGTCGCGCGCACCCGTTCCCACCGTTACGACGTAGGTGCGTTCAGAGCGCAGACCGAGATCTATGCGCAGCGTTCGGCCGCGCCACTGAAATCCAAGTGGATCGCCCGGCGACACAAAGATGGCTTCCTCGGTGCGCCTGTGATCCATCGGCTCGCTAAATACAATTTCTACAGAACGTTCCAACGACACGTTGAGCTGATCAACGTTCGGACTGTGCGAAAGAATCTGAGGGGGCGTTTCGTCTACGGGTCCTCCCTGGGGAGGACCAACCTTAGCACAGGCGTAGCACAGCCAGAGGACGGAAAAACATAGAAAGCGCATCAGAGCACGTAGCGGCTCAGGTCTTCTCCTTCGAGATAGTTCCCGAGCTTTTCGGCTACGTAGCGGTTGGTGATATAGATTTTTTTCTTTGGAAGAACAGGCGCATCAAAAAGCACGTCTTCCAGCAACGTGGACAGCACGGAGCGGAGACGACGAGCGCCCACATTCTCACTGGCCATATTGGCTTCATATGCGCAGCGCGCAACGGCTCGTATGGCATCGGGCGAAAATCGCAACCCCACTCCATCAGCAGCCAGCAGCGCCGCATACTGATCGATTAGAGCACCGCGCGGCTCTGTCAAAATACGGCATAGCTCTTCCTCGCCAAGCGCATTGAGCTCGACGCGAATCGGAAAACGTCCCTGTAGTTCAGGTGCAAGCTCTGAGGGACGAACCGCGTGAAACGCACCAGCAGCCACAAAGAGTATGTGATCGGTATGCACCGTACCATAGCGCGTGGAGACGGCGGCCCCTTCTACGATGGGCAGGAGATCGCGCTGAACGCCTTCACGCGAGACTTCTGCGCCGCTCCGATTCACGTCCCCACTCGCAATCTTGTCGATCTCGTCGATAAAGACGATACCCGCTGTTTCAGCCCGTCCTAGTGCTTCGGAGACAACCTCAGCCATGTCGATGAGCTCTTCGGTCTCTTCCTGCATAAACTGGCGTCTAGCCTCGCTCACAGAGATACTGCGACGACGGCTCTCCTGCCCGACAATTCCCGTGAGTGCCTCCTGTATATTGCGCCCCATTTCCTCGCTAGCCATGGGACCAAATACTTCTACGACAGGCGGACGATCGCGCTGCTCTACTTCTACGACGTGTTCGTCCAATTCGCCACGGCGCAGCTTCTGCATGGTCTCTCGACGGGTTCCATCAGGTGGCAACACCAGGTCTAACAAACGCTTATCGACGCGCCGCTTGGCTTCTTTCTCTACCAGCGCAGCCCGTTCCTGACGCACCATCTGAACGCTTTGCTCTACCAAGTCGCGCACAATGCTTTCAACGTCGCGCCCGACGTAGCCCACCTCTGTAAACTTTGAAGCTTCAACCTTAACAAAAGGAGCTCCACTGAGTTCCGCTAAACGTCGGGCAATCTCCGTTTTACCAACGCCTGTAGGACCGATCATCAGAATGTTATTGGGGACAATATCCTGCCGCATCGGCTCTTCTACCTGGACCCGACGCCAGCGGTTGCGCAAGGCAATTGCCACCGCGCGCTTGGCCTCTTTCTGCCCGACGATATAGCGGTCTAATCGAGCGACGATCTGACGAGGCGTTAAATCGCGCATCACAGTTCCACCAGACTAATCTGTGCATTGGTGTAAATACAAATTTCGGCGGCAATCTCCAGCGAGCGCTGCACAATTTGCCGTGCGCCCAGCCGAGATCCGTCTACGTAGGCACGCGCTGCGGCCAGCGCGAAAGGAGCCCCCGAACCCACCGCCAAAATCTCATCATCCGGTGTCAATAGGTCCCCCTCACCCGAGATAAAGAGCGAACGAGACGCATCCATTGCGATAATCATGGCCTCTAATCGGCGCAGATAGCGGTCCGTGCGCCAGTCTCGAGACAGCTCATGGGCCGCACGTTCCAGATTCCCGTTATACTGCTCTAGGTGTCCTTCTAGCTGATCGAGCAGAGCCAGCGCATCGGCCGTCGCTCCAGAAAATCCCACTAGGACTGAATCGCCGTATAGCTTTCGCACTTTACAGGTTCGGTGCTTGAGCGCAATATCACCCATCGTGACCTGCCCGTCGCTGCCCATAACAACTCGGTTACCTATGCGCAGTCCCAATACCGTCGTCGCGTGACGTTCCATAGCCAATTCCTCTATTCGTTGCGCGGATGGGCCTTTGCGTAGATGCGCTGTAGGCGTTCTAAGGTTGGCTCAGCATACGCCTGCGTAGAAACTACAGTCGCATGGCCCAGCATTTCTTTCACGGAGGCGAGATCCGCGCCTGCGTGTAGGAGGTGTGCGGCAAAGCTGTGCCTGAGTAGGTGCGGACTGAGAGATTCACCGTCGACGACGCGATGCAAATAGCGATGCACTATGCGCTGTATGGAGCGGCGACTAAAGCGCCGTCCGCGCCCGTTGAGGAAAAGGGCTCCGGCATCTACAAGAGTGATATCGAGCTCAATCAGGACCTCAGCTCGGCGTTGGATATACGTCTTTAGCGCGTCGAGCGCCAGGCTGCCGATGGGAACGGTACGCTCTTTCCGCCCCTTGCTACCCAAGTGCAGCAGTCCTTCTTCTAAATCAATCGCACTCAAGTTCAACTCGACGAGTTCACCCAGACGCACGCCTCCCCCGTAAAAGACTTCGAGGATAGCACGGTCTCGCGCACCGCTAAACGTCTCCGTCTCCGGAAGCTCTATTGCTTCTTCTATCTTTTCCAAGGGAAGCTGTGGCCGAGGGCGTTGTTCAACCTCAGGTGCGGCCACGCCGTGGACAGGACTCGCCCCTAAAACACCCTCGCGACACAGGAAGCGAAAAAAAGTGCGCAGGGCAGTCAACTTGCGCGCCACGGTGCTATTTTTCATGCCGCGCATATGCAGATCTTCTATAAATTCACGAACGGTAGAACGCTCAACCAACTTTACGGGTAGCGATGCGTCGGCTATACGCGGATAGAGAAAACGGGCGAACTGCTGCAGGTCGCAGCGATAGGATTCCAACGTATACGCCGCATAATTACGCTCTACGCGCAAGTATTCAAGGAAGTGATTAATACCTTCTTCAACGCCGGAGTCTCTGTGTAGAGCAGACATAGTCAACGAATAAGCGATGCACAGACGGGATGCTTAAGCCGCCTGTGCGCTCTCGCCTTCTTCGCGCTGCGTTCCGCAGACCTTACAGTGTAAAGAGGATGCGCCGCCCCGACTGCTCTTTTCGTAAAGCAGTCCAGCGCCGCAGTGTTCGCACGCCTGTGCAACGGGCTTTTCCCAACTGGCAAACTTACAGGAAGGATACTGGTCACAGCCGTAGAACACCTTCCCTTTGCGCGACTGCTTCTCGACGACCTTACCTCCACAATCGTCTTCCGGACAGGATATACCCAAGTAGAAGGGTTTGACGTTCCGGCAATCGGGATAAGAACTGCAGGCGAGAAAGCGGCCATAGCGGCCCGTTTTGACGACCATTGGAGACTCGCACTGATCGCACACCTCGTCTGTCTCGACCTGTTCCTGCTCTTCAAGCGGCTTTGTATTCTTGCATTCGGGATATCCAGGACAGGCGAGAAAACGACCGTTGCGACCCCATTTTACAACCATCATGCGACTACATTCTTCGCATTCTATGTCCGACTCTTCCTGCAGTGCCTGCTTGAGTTCCTTGCGGCGCTCGTTGGCGTCTTTTAAATCGTCTTTCCACGAGGCATAGAACTGACGGACTGTATCTACCCAGTTGTCCTGGCCCTCTTCAATTCGATCGAGCTTGTCTTCCATATCGGCGGTGAAGCGCACGTTGAAAATATGCGGAAACGTCTCCACCAATAGCTTGTTGACCGTATGGCCGCGCTCCGTGGCGAGAAAGTAGCGATTGTCGACTTTCTCTACGTATTCGCGATCTTGAATAGTCGTTATGATCTGTGCGTACGTAGAGGGACGTCCTATCCCCTGTGCTTCTAATTCTTTGACCAGAGAAGCTTCCGTGTAGCGGGGAGGCGGTTTCGTGAAATGCTGCTCAGGCAGTAGTTCACTCAACGCGAGGACCTGATCGACGGCAATATCATCTGGCACCGATCCAACTCCGTCGTCGTCGTCGTCGTCTTTGCTCTCGCTGTACAAGACGGTGAAGCCATCAAACTTGACGATATTACCCGTAGCTCGCAGCACGTAGGGACCCGCGTTGACATTCACCGTAGTGATACTGAGGACCTGTGGCTTCATCTGCGAAGCGACAAAGCGCTTCCAAATAAGCTCGTATACTCGAGACTGATCCTGAGACAAGAGATGTTTTATCTTGTCCGGACGAAGCGCGACAGAGGTTGGGCGTATCGCTTCGTGCGCGTCCTGTGCGCTGCTTTTCGTCTTGTAAACATTCGGGTTTTCAGGCACGTAATCGGAGCCGTGTAGCTCTCCGATCTGTTCGCGCACTTCGTTGATTGCATCATCGGACACGCGCACAGAGTCGGTGCGCATGTAGGTGATTAAACCACGCGTTTCCCCTTCGACCTCTATGCCCTCGTACAGCTGCTGAGCAACGGCCATCGTGCGTTTGACCGAAAAGCGTAGGCGACGAGCACATTCCTGCTGCAGCGTACTCGTCGTAAAGGGCGGCGAGGGGCGACGAGACTGGTCTCTCTTTTTCACCTCCCCAACAACAAAGCTCTGTGCCCGCAGTTCGGCGACAATCTTCTCCGCTTCTTCTCCGCTCCCAATCTCGGGCTTTTCACCGTCTCTAAGATGCAGTTTTGCCTTGAAAGGAACGGTGCCTTCACGCCCGATAAGTGCCTCGATAGACCAGTATTCTTGAGGCTCGAATACGGAGATCTCATTGTCGCGCTCGCATATGATACGCAGGGCAACAGACTGCACGCGGCCCGCCGACAGGCCCGAGTGAATCACCTTCCACAGCAGCGGACTTATTTCGTATCCGACGAGACGATCCAGCACGCGACGCGCCTGCTGTGCGTCGATTTTCTCTAGGTCTAACGCGCTCGACATCTCCAACGACTCGCGCACCGCCTTGGGCGTAATTTCATTAAACAGAATCCGCTTGATTTCTGCATCTTTGCGTGCGATTGAGTGAGCTACATGCCAAGCAATGGCTTCACCTTCGCGATCGGGGTCAGTTGCCAGGTAGATTGCATCGGCATTCTGAGCCGCCTTGCGCAACTCGGTGAGCACTTTACCCTTTCCGCGAATCGTAACGTATCGCGGCTTAAAGTCGTCCTCTACGTCAATGCCCAGTTCTTTGGGCGGCAAATCACGCACATGGCCCATGCACGACTTTACCACGAAATCGCTTCCCAATATCTTGTTGATCGTCTTAGCCTTAGCCGGTGATTCGACTACCACCAGTGACTTACCCATGCAATCCCCCGAAGACTCTTTTTCTGTAGGTCTAATATATTATAATGTTTATGTAGTTATTTTTTATCAATATATACACGATACCGAACAATAGCAACCGCACTTGACAAAGCACCGCAGGCTTATTTTCGTAGTCTGTCCGACCAACTGACAAAGGGGACTGACCGTGATCCACAGAAAGAGCATGGAGCAAATTGAGCACATTCGCACCTGTGGTCAGATCGTCTTTGCCGTCCAGAAAAAGCTTGAGGCCCTTGTCGAACCTGGGATCACGACAAGCCATTTGGATGCCGTTGCAGAAGCCGCCATTCGGGAAACCGGCGCCCGTCCGGCATTCAAGGGATACCACGGTTTTCCAGCTAGTATTTGCGCATCAGTAAACGCCTCGATTGTCCATGGGTTCCCCACCGACGAGCCCCTTAGCGAGGGCGATATCGTCAGCATTGATGTCGGAGTTGAACTCGGCGGCTACTTCGGCGACGGCGCGTTCACCGTAGGCGTTGGTCCCATCAGTAGCGATGCATCCGACCTAATCGCCGTAACCCATCGCTGCTTAGAGTTGGGTATCGAACACATGCGCGTAGACGGCCGCATAGGAGATATCTCTCACGCCATTCAGACCCATGCCGAAGCGGCAGGCTATTCAATCGTTCGCGAGTACGGCGGCCACGGCATCGGCCGCGAACTGCACGAGTCACCACACATAAACAATTACGGCCAGGCCGGAAAAGGACCCCGCCTCAAGGTTGGACACGTGTTTTGTATCGAACCGATCATAAGCATGAAGAGCCCCGAGATTGAACATGCCGATGACGGCTGGACCGTCTATACGCGCGATCGATCGCTAACGGCCCATTCTGAGCACACCGTTGCTCTAACCGAAGAGGGGCCGCAAATTCTCACCCTTCCCCCAGCCACGGCAGCATGAAGGTCACTTTTTTAGGCACGGGAACCTCCGTGGGCGTACCTCGTATTGGATGCACCTGTCCGGTATGCACTTCGCAGGACAGTAAGAACAAGCGGTTCCGCTGTGCGCTCCACGTCGAGCACAACGGACACTCTATCCTCGTCGATACGGGCCCAGATTTACGCACGCAGGCCCTTACCTACGCCGTCAACCGCGTGGATGCGGTGCTCTTCACACACGGACACGCCGACCATTTATACGGTTTGGATGACGTCCGAAGTTACTGCTTTGAACGAGAGGACCCCCTCCCATGCTATGCGGATGCACGAACCATTGAACGCATAAAACGCGTTTTTGACTACGCATTTGACGCGAATGCACCCAGCGCTACGCCGCAAATAGAGCTCATAGAAATCGAGGGGGACTTCGAACTATTCGACCTGGCGATTCAGCCGATCTACGTATATCACGGTAGATTGCCCGTGCTGGCATTTCGCATCGGCGATTTTGCCTATGTGACAGACACAAATCGCATCCCAGACGAGGGCATGGAGCGTTTACAACAACTCGACGTTCTCGTACTAGATGCACTGCGTCACAAGGCACACCCGACGCACTTTAACCTGTCACAAGCGCTGAAGGTAATAGAGCAATTACAGCCCAAGAGGGCCTACTTAACGCATATAGCACACGACCTCGAACACCACGCGACCAATGCCGATTTGCCCCCTAACGTAGAGTTAGCCTACGACGGTCTCACGCTGGACCTACATTAATAGTCGATCAAAACAGCCGTACAAATACGAAGGAGGCACCGCTTACACTCGCGGTGCCTCCTTCTATTTTATCCCAACCAGCTGTTTCTAACTCAGCACTTGGACCATCCACAGTGCTTACACATCAAGCAGCTGTTCTCATGTGCAACCGTTGAACCACACTCGGGGCAGGTCGTCGAGGTCTTGACGCCGTTGCCGCTATCCTGAGTTGGAGGCTGTAGGCTGACGGCTTGAGGCTCCGCGGAGACGTCCACGATGCTTTCCATAGCATCCCCACCGGCTCGGCGTTGAACGTAACGCTCAATTGCCTTACCGATAGCATCCGGCGTAGAGAGAATGAGCTCACCATTTTCCCAGACCGGATTCGGTCCGGAAATACCCTTTAGTTCACTGACCACTTCTTGTGGGTCAACGCCCGACCGCAGCGCAAGAGATATGAGCCGGCTGACTGCTTCGGACTGGGCCGCCGCATTACCCCCCGCCTTGCCAATGGTGCTGAACACTTCACAGATGCCGAATTCGTCTTCGTTAATCGTAACGTAAATCCGACCTTCACCAGTATTAATGCGTTCGGTAATACCCTGCGTAACTGCGGGGCGATGCCGCACGTGATGGAATCCGTCGGCAGAAGTTGTGCCTGCCGTTTCGGCGCCACCATTCTCTTCTTTCTTTTCTTCTTGCCCTTCAGTTTGCAGAATACCTTCACGGCTTCCCTCGCGGTATACCGTAACGCCTTTCAGGCCCTCTTTGTATGCCGTGATGTAAATATCCGCAACCGTTTCGACGTCTATATCTTCCGGCAGGTTAATGGTGGAAGATATGCTGCTGTCGGTGTACTTCTGAATCACACCCTGCATCCTAACGCGAAAGTAGGGATCGATTTGGTGCGCAGTGCGCACGTAGTCAGGCAAATCCTCGTCACCGCCAAAAACTTCTTTTACCAGCGGATGATACACTTTATACTCGCGAAACGTCTCGCCGTCGTGCTGCTTAACGCGTCGCTTGTAACTGGTGCAGAAAATCGGCTCAATGCCCGAAGAGGTCTGTGCAACAATCGATCCCGTGCCCACGGGGGGCATCGTGATGAGCGTGCAGTTGCGTAACCCCTTTTCCTTGATCCGCTTCTGAAGCTTTTTGGGCAATCCCTGAACAAATTTGCTCTCGGAAATACCTTTCCAATCAAAGAGCGAAAAAGCACCTTTTTCTTCGGCGAGATCAATTGAAGTCTCATATGCATTGTGACAGATCGTCTGCATAATCTCTTCAATTGACTCCAGCGCTTCCTCGGAATCATACGCCTGCTTCATCAAGACCAATGCGTCGGCCATGCCGGTAATACCCAGCCCAACGCGGCGGTCTGAGGACACCGCATCTCTGATCTTTGGCAGAGCGTGGTTGTCCATATTGTACTCGATGACGTTATCGAGGAAGCGCGTGGCGACGCGGGTCGCCTCCCCCAGGGCGTCGTGGTCAAAGACGCCATCGTCACCGACGAACTTCATCAGGTTCAAGTTGCCCAGATTACACGCCGTGTAGGACGCTAGGGGCTGTTCACCGCATGGATTAGTACTGGTGAGCGGATTGGCGTACTCCACGTTGTGATACTCGCGCATGGTATCCCAGAAAATAATACCGGGCTCGGCCGAAGCATGCGCATTGGTGATAATCGTATTCCACAGTTCGCGCGCGCGCACCGTTCGGTATACAGTGCCCTCGAAGCGCAAATCGAAATCGGAGTCAGCGAGCACGGCCTGCATAAACTCGTGCGTTATCAATACGCTGATGTTAGCATACTGCACCTTGGTCCGATTCGCGTCATTTTTGATTGTGATGAAGCTCTCAATATCGGGATGATCAACGCGCAGAGTGAGCATGAGCGCACCGCGCCGACCAGCCTGAGAAACGGCATTCGTGCTCTCTGAAAGCAGGTTCATAAAGGCCGTGCAGCCGGGCGATGCATCCACGGTTGCGTTGACAGGTGCTCCCTGCGGGCGAAGAATGGACAAGTCGGTACCAACACCGCCACCGGTCCGATAGACCATGGCAGACTCGCTTAGGCAGCGATAGATGCCTTCTAAACTGTCTTCTTCAATCGGAATGACGTAGCAGTTGGACAGGGTGGGCTTGCGCTGCGCTTCATCGCGGCCCGCGCCGTGCATAACGCTACCACCTGGTATGAATTTGAAATCCATTAGCAGCGAAAAGAAGCGATCGTACCAGTATTCTTTGTCTTTTTCGACAGAAGCCATCGCGCGAGCGATGCGATCCCATATATGAAGAGGTCCAACCTCACCCGGCGCCAGATACTTGCTCCGCAGTACGTCTACGGCTAGGTCATTCTCCCCATAGTACGTCTCCGCGTCTGCAGCGCGCGCCAGTAGGTCGTCCTGGCCGTTGCGTTTGAGTCCGTGCCCCTCAAGCTGTGACAGCAAATCTTCAATGCGATTGGTCACTCCGGTCGCCGCTTCGGAGCTATCCTCTATTTTTTCTGACGCCATTCCGCCCTCCCTAAAGGCAAAGTAAGGTCCTTTCGCACGGGGGAATTACAGTGCGGGAACTTGAATGTTTAGTATGTAGGGGAGTCGACAATAATGCAGGCGCGAACACATTATGTCTCGCAGCCGGCACGTGCATCACACAAGATATTGTGTGATGCACAAAGATAGACAGAATGCAGTGGCTGTCAAGCGATTTTTTACGATTTTATCACAATATGCTGTGGTGCAGAGATTTTGCAAACACTAGTTGTTGGTGAGCTGTTCCAATTCACGCACAAAATCGCTTTTATCTTTAAACTGGCGGTATACAGAGGCAAAACGCACGTAAGCCACATCATTAACCAAGCGCAGGTGCTTCATGACCAGTTCCCCAATTTGGGAGCTCTGAATCTCTTTCTCATTGAGATTCCCCAAGTCCATTTCTACGGCATCAACGAGCTGTTCGATCTGCTCAACCGATACCGTGGTCTTGTAGCAGGCCAATTGCACCTTATCGAGCAGTTTGATTCGATCAAACGGCTCGCGGCGTCCATCTGCCTTGATAATGGTCAGGGGAACGTTTTCTATGTACTCGTAGGTGGTGAAACGCTTGCTACAGTTAAGACATTCGCGGCGGCGACGAATGGCCATACCTTCACGACAAGAGCGCGAGTCTACAACTTTGTCTTCTTGGTGATTACAGTAGGGACAACGCATAAAAAAATCCTCCCATAGGCAGCATATCGAATGCGGCTTTTAAGTGCTGGGGAGGAAAGTGTAGGGAGGAACACAGCTGCGTTCCTCCCTATGGGGAATATCTTCTATATAATAGAAAAAACAGTAAGATAAGGCAAGTCTTAGTTCAACTGAAATGTAAAAGGTAGGCTAACCCACACTTTAACGGGCTTGTCGTTCTGTATAGCCGGCTCAAATTCCCATTTTAGCGCCGCGGCCCGAGCAGCCTCGTGGAATACCTCGGGACCGGTAATCTTGCCAATAGCCTCAACTTTTCCCGTCTTGTCGATCAAGGCCGTCACAAACACCTTACCCGTTATATTCGCCTTCCGAGCGATATCCGGATACTGCGGCACTGCGCGCTTGGTCGGTACGGGCTGTTTCTCCACCTTCCACAGTTCGACGACTTCTTCTTCCTCTTCCAATTCGACATCGTCGACGAGATCTTCCATCGGCGGCGGTGGAGCAAAGTCGTCCAAATCCAAGTCTAAGTCCGTGTCCTCAATCGTCACATCGTCCGCCACATCGGGGTCATCAGTAGCCACGGGAACAACGGGGCGAGCAGGAGGAGGAGGGCGGCGCTCTTGCTTGGTCTCAGGGATTTCTTCCAGTTGGATGATAATTGGATCCTCTGCCTTAGCATACGCCTCAGCCTCAAAGCTCGGAAAGAGTGCAAACAGGACACCGTGAATGGCCACGGATGCTCCCACACAACTCCACAGCATTTTGCGGTAGGTTAAACGTAGGTTCGCTTCTGGTTGCTTGCCGCGAATCATCTTATTCCATCTCCCGTTTTGTCGAGAAATTGACTCGCAGCGCCTCGACCTTGCGCAATTCTTCCATTACATCGGAGATCACGCCAAACTGCGAGTCTTTATCTCCGCGCAGCGAGATAATAAGACGGGGGTTGGCCATTAGACGGGCATGCACCAATTCGCCCAAAGTCTCAAGTGGAACGTTGCGATCTTCCATGCTAATCGTTCCCTCGCTGTTGACCCATATTTGCAGGACGTTACGGCGGCTCTCCAGCTTTTCAATCTTCTCGGCTTCGGGCAGTTCCACCGGCACGCCTCGATAGCGCACAAACACGGTAGACACCATAAAAAAGACGAGTAGAAGGAAAGAGATGTCCGCCATAGAGGCCGTGGGGATAACGCTACCCACTTTGGACTTTCGATTAAATTGCACGTATCACTCTTCCGGGTTGGCGATCGAAATCTTTGTGGCACCAGCCATTTTTAGGTCATCAAGGACGTCGACAAAAGTGCGGTACGTCGCACCGCGCTCCGTCTTAACCGAAATAATGAGCTTATCATTTTCGGCCATACGCGCCTTGATCTGAGACTGCAATTGACCGGATGGAATGGGCGTCAACTGATCATTCTCAAAGAAAGCCAACTGGTCTCGCGCATTGATCCATACGTTGAGGATATTTTTACTCTGCACTTCTTTAGTTTCCCCTACGGGAGGGAGATGCAGAGAGAGCCCTTTGTCTTGGTTCATTGTCGTGGTAACTAAGAAAAAGACAATGAGCAGAAAGGCGATATCTGCCATAGAGGCCGTTGGAATCTCTGGCGAAACTCGGCTTTCACGCTTTTTAATCACGCTTAGGCCCTCTCGTGCTCTCGCTCAGCCAACAGATCTATGAAGGCCGCCGTCTGCTCGGTCATATCAGCTATGATTTTATCGATGCGGTTGGCAAAGAAGTTGTAGCAAAACTGGATGATTATACCGACAATCAACCCGGCTGCGGTTGTGATAAGGGCCTCAGAAATACCGCCAGCTACCATCGAAGGCTCGACGTCACCAGCCGTCTTGATTGCTTGAAATGCGTTAATCATACCACTCACGGTACCGAGAAAACCGATCATAGGCGCCAAGTTGGCCACTGTCGACAACCAGACCATGCCTCGTTCGAGAAATGCCATCTCTACAGCTCCGGAGTTGTCGACGGCTTTCTCCACGTGGTCAATGCCGCGATGCATCCGCAAAAGCCCTGCATGAATAACCGAGGCTACGGGGCCGCGCGTTTCCGAACACAGCTGAGCAGCCTGATCTGGCCCTCCACTTTTAAGCGCCCCTTCGAGTTCTTTAAAAAACTCTTCGGCGTCAATAGCTGCACGCGATAGCGTAATGAGACGCTCGATTGCTACGGCAATACCAATGATGAGCAAAACGAGCAGGGGCCACATAGCCCAACCGCCGTCTGCAAAAAGCTTGACCATTTTATCTCCCTCACCAATTAGTTGAGCCCGTATACACAGGGCTAGGTGTCGTCCTGTTTGATACCCTTACGCCTGCAGATTTCTCTGAAAGTAGGGTTTTACCGCGCTAAGATTCGTCATCTTGACCGCCAAAGAATTCGCGTTTCAGCTTCTCCTCTTCGGTTTCTGGCGGATGGATCTTCCATATGCGCTGCTGAGCCACTCGCTCCCATGCTGGATCAGACATGGCCATCTCGTAAGCTATCACCGCTTCGTCTTCAGCACCTTCGCGCAGCAGTAAATCGCCTTTCAGGATAAGCAAATGGGCATCGTCGCTGATCTGGAGCCCACGGTCAATCCAGTTCCGCGCAGCTTTGAACCGGTCTTTCTTAACGTTCCATTCTACAAGCTGTGCTATAGTCTGTAAATCTTGTGGGTCTGCGCGCACCATTCCTTCGCGCGCTCTGAGCAATACTTCCTCGTCGCCAGACTCTTCGGAAATAGAGGCGATTCGGTTGTAATACGCATATGCATTGGCCGTGTCCACCACCGCTAGCTTAAAAAGCGATTCTAACGCTCCTTCTACATCCCCCGTTTCTAGCTGCAGTTCAACGACACTTTCCAGCCGTTCGGCATTCACCGTTTCCTCACCATCGACAACCAATTTGCTGCGCCATCTTAGCGCCTCGTCTGCGTTGCCCAAGTCCTGGTTGAGCAATGCAAGCATTTCAATAATTTCTTCCTCTTCCCCAACCCGTTCCAGAAGCTTTACATAGTGTGTAATGGCTTCTTGTGCCCGATCTTCACGCCGGTACAAATCAGCTAGCTTGCGGCGGTATTCGTCCGCCTCGGGCTTAGCCAATAGAACGCGCTCCAGGCAGCGAGCGGCCGAATCCGCCCGATCGCCTGCAGTGTGTATTGAGTAGAGACGTAGATTCGAATTAACGTGGAGGGAATCGAGACTCAGGGCTGTGCTAAATGCCAGGCGCGCCTCTTCCAAGTTGCGCAGGCGGAAATTCATGTCCCCGTGAAAAAAATGAGCCTGTAAGTCGCGCGCGCTATATTTAACGAGTTCGCCATAGTAAGTGCGTGCCTGTGCGTAATCTTTCTTTGAGCGAGCAGTCTTGGCCAGAAACTTGTATTTTCGCACTGAATCAGAAACAGCGACCTCCACTTGAGCTGTAACTTCGCCAGCTGTAAAGGCTGCAACAAGTACAAGGAGAACTAATTTCATTAAACTTCTCCATCTCATTTATTACGATGGCAAAGCGAGGCTGTGATTGTCAGACATTAAGATGTAAAAAGATCGTCCAATCGGCAATACGGTGCCTAAAACAAACACAATACCATTTAGCGATCGGTGCAGGGGACAAAAAAATACCCACTGCATATTACGATTCCGCAACGGTTTTGTTACGGTTTAGCGCATTGCGTTTCCAGCCTAACCAAGTTGCCAAAATGACGTATGCACGCGATTTTTTACCAACGGTCCGAACAAGCCTCTCTCTGAGGTGTCTATACCGGGGTAGGAAAAACTTCTCAAGAGCGAACCCATGTCAAACCGCAGGCTGAGTCTATTAGACAGCGAAGAATCTGAGCGCATCGCACGCGTTGTCGAGGGCGATTTGCGTGCCTTCAACGAACTTGTCGATCAGTACTATCGGATGGCTTATTCGCTGGCCTATAAAGTGCTCAACAACGAAGACGATGCTCGAGAGATCACACAGGATGCCTTTGTCCGCATGCACAGTGCACTGGACGGTTTCCGCGGCGATGCATCGCTCAAGACTTGGATCATGCGTATTGTCATGCGCCTGAGTCTCAACCGACGACGCGATCGATCAAGGTCCTCTTGGCGGCGTCTCGGCCTACACTGCAATAATGAAGAAAGCGTCCAAGAGACAGCCCCCTGCTTCCAGACGCCCGAAGCAGAGTATATTTCCCGCGAGACGCGCATGCAGGTTCAGCAACTAGTCGACCGCCTGCCCGATTCACTGCGCCAAGTGGTCATTTTAAGCAGTTTCGAAGACCTCTCTTATGAAGAGATAGCACAGATACTCAACCTACCAATCGGTACGGTTAGTTCGCGCCTACACGCTGCTCGTAAAAAGCTGCTACAGCAGTTCAGAGAGCACGATATTCTATGAGGCCCATCATGTTTTTTAGCAATAGAAAGAAGCAACGCAGTCTGTCCGCCTATTTGGACGGCGAACTAACTGGGACACAAAGCATAGATTTTAGCGAACAATTGGCCTTTAATGCCGATCTCAGGTCGCAACTGGCCGATTTTGCGGCAACGGACAGCTTGGTCCGAAATGCACTCACTCCTCCACGTATACCCAATCCGCCCGTGGTTTCCACAACCAGAGACGAGGCGGTTCGCGTGAATCCACCTTCCCGCCGGCGCTTAAAACCTGCTGCGCTTGCAGCTGCAGGTCTACTCGTCACAGCCGGTATAACGCTCGCCAGCTTGCGCCGGCGAGGCATCGTCTGAGGTATACCTTGAACTGGTTTGAAAAAATGAAGAGCGGGCTTAAAACCCGCATTAAACGAGAAATTCCGCAGGGAATATGGCTCAAGTGCAAAAAATGCGGCCATTCCAACTACGAGAAAGCCCTAGAACGCAGCCATTGGATATGTCCGGAGTGTTCGCACCACTATGCCATAGGTCATCAGCAATATGTGGAGATGCTGGTAGATGAGGGAACATTCACAGAAACAGATGCCGACGTGAGTCCAACGGATCCGCTCCGATTTCGCGGCTATAAGGACAAGATTAAGGACGGACGGCGTCAGAGTGGAGCCGGTGAATCAGTCTACACAGGCACCGGGCGAATAGGCGGCCATCCCGTCGCGCTGGGGATTATGGATACCCGCTTTGTGATGGGCACACTCGGTGGTGCAACCGGAGAAAAAATATGCCGTCTCATCGACCGAGCCATCAGTGAAAGGCGAACGTTTATACTCATTTGCCAGTCGGGTGGAGCGCGCATGCAAGAGAGCGCATTTTCTCTGATGCAGATGGCTCGTATAAGCGCCAAACTGCACCAGCTCTCTAACGCGGGGCTCCTCTACGTCGCCATCCTAACGGACCCTACGTACGGAGGCGTGACCGCAAGCTTTGCCATGCTGGGCGACTTAATCATAGCCGAACCCGGTGCACGCATAGGGTTTGCAGGACAGACGGTCATCAAGCAGTTCCTCGGCGGCGACGCCCAGCTGCCAGAGGGCTTTCAGGTAGCTGAGACCGTTTTGGAGCACGGCTTTATCGACCGCATCGTACGACGCGACCACCTAGCCGCCGAATTGGCAGGCCTTATTGGACTACTATCTCAGCCTGAGAGCGAGACGCCCAACTCCCTTTCTGCATAAGTGAACAACGCGCTCAACGCACGGCCACTGGCCGCCGTAGCTCTCATGGCAGCATTAACCGCTGTCGGAGCCTGGTTACGCATACCCGTCCCATACGTTCCCCTCACGCTGCAGATGAGCTTTGTCTATCTTTCTGGAGTCTGGCTAGGGGCACGCTACGGAGCACTCGCCCAGCTCGTTTACATATCGGCGGGCTTAATGGGTTTTCCCATTTTTGCCAAGGGGGGCGGCCCGCACTACGTCTTAGAACCGAGCTTTGGGTACATTATTGGCTTCTTACCTGCAGCATATATAGCGGGTATCCTCACTCGACGAACGGACGCATACGCAAGGTATTTTGTAGCTGCTGCTGCCGCATTGATTATGGTATATCTGCCCGGTGTAGTCTGGCTTCACGCTGTATTTGACTACGTATTGGGTCGCGAAACCGCGCTTACTGAGACGCTCGTCTTGGGCCTAAGTCCGCTTCCAAAAGATTTGGTTCTAATACCGCTCAACGCCTATTTGGGCAAGCAGATAAAGAGCCGAATCCCCTTCTCATCCAACGGTCACTCAGAACACATTGCCTAGATCAATAAATACGTCTCTCTGTTCTTTTGAATACCCCATACCCATCCGAATGACAAAGTCATTATCCCAGGAGAGACGCAGCCCGCCTCCCGCACTCATGTGCATCCCACCCAGCACTACATCGGATAGATCTGGCCAAACGCGACCCATGTCGATATAACCCGCCCCATACCATTCCAAGTACTGACCAACAAACCACATGGAATGCACTTTATAGCGCGCCTCTAAATTGGAGAAGAAGCGCACGTCATCGGTAAAACGCTGCGTATCAAACCCGCGCAGCGAGTCACTACCTCCCAGTCCTTTCACCCGTCTACTACCACCAATTTCGCCATATGCATACAGTGGTATCTCGCCGGCCAGCACCTCAAATACGGCGCGGTGAGCAAATGTGAGCCTATCGGAAACGGGTACGTAGCGCATATCGGTAAACGTATATCGTTGAAAGTTAATCTCTTTAAAAAACAGTCCAACAAGAGAGTTTCGCGCACTTTCGTACGACCACTCGTGGAAAACGCCCCTACTGGGTATCGTCTCGTCGTCGCGGCTGTCCCATTCCAACGTGCAACTCATGAAGCCGGTGAAACCGTCCCGCACGCCGTCAGGGGTGCCCTGATCGAGATAAAAAGCCGCTACACCGCGCTGTTTAACCTCGGTGTTTTCTAAACCAAAACCGACTGACGCCGTGACCGGGCCATGTATGTGCCGCAGGAAACTGGCTAATAAACGGGGCGCTTCGCTCAGCACGTAGTAGTAGTAATTCTCGTCTATATATCTGCTGCTCCCCCGCTCAATCAGCTCCTCATCATACTGGCTTTGGTTTCCCAAGCCGTAGTACCGAGTGCGTAAGTTGCGCTCAAATCGTGCTTCGAGTCGGACGCCAAAGCCAGTGCCCGATATGCGCGGCACTTTAAGGCGGATGCGGTTCTTGAGTTTTCCTTCGGTCGAGCGCTGTACGTGCAGCGTCAGCTTGTAGCGGTAGGGACGGCGTCTGTAATCGGCCCAGTGCAGCCGCATACCCACATTCCAACCTGTGTTGGGACTGAGATACGCAAAGGGAAGTCCCGTAACACCATAGGGCACGTCTCCAAGCGTGAACTGGCGCCGCTTGGAAAGCCAGCGTACAGCACCAACGGTATTCTCTGTGGCAGTCAGAGGCGCCCGGACAATGGCCTTTGACAGCCCATTTTTCGCAGCCGTAGTGTCGGCCTGTACTTCGACCTGTGCCCAGCTCACACTCGACGACAGGCAGAGGCATAGACCCCACCCTCGGATATATCTAGCGAGGGTCTGCTGCGAGAAAACGATCTCAGGATAAGCGTTCAAAGCGGAGACGATCCTCTTGGGTAGGTTCAGCATCCAAAGCAAATCGAACCGGTGTAAGGGCAATCTCTTGGTTTTGCAGCGCAACAATATCACCCGTCTCCTGCTTTATTTGCAGGCCCGTAAATGCGTGTTCAAAACCGTCTCCTTCAGCACTGCGTCTAAACGTCGACCCGTATATTGTGGGCGTTATACCCGCAAACCGACGGGGTGAATCAGCAGAGGTCGTAGTCGGCATATTGACCGTCATGAGGGATGCGTTAGAGGGCAAACCACTCCGCCAGACTTCGTCCGTTATGCTGCGAGCAACCTCTACGGCATTATGCAACAGCTGCTCCGTCGGCGCTTCTAAACGACGCTCGCGACGCCACAGCGCGTAGGCTTCCTTCGGCAACTCCAGCGAGAGCGCCAGAGAAGGCACGCCCGCTAAGAATCCTTCTACGGCAGCACCCACCGTGCCCGAGCTTAGGAAAAAAGCCAATCCAGCATTCGTTCCCATATTGATGCCCGACACTACTAGAGCAGGAGGGGTATCAAAGAGCGCATGCACGCCAATATTGGCGCAGTCTGCAGGATATCCGTCCAACGTCCAAATCTGCTGTCCCCACCGATCGACAGAATCGAGCACAACTCGATTAAAGCGACTAATAACTTTGCCGGTCCAGCTACATTCAGAAGCGGGCACAACAGTGCGAACGGGTGCAATAGAGGACAGAGCGGGAATCAGCGGGGCTAAAACAGGAGAATCAATCCCATCGTCATTTGTGAGCAATATCCAAGGGTCTGTATTTACCAAACGGTCCAACCTTTCTATCTCATCTGCCCAAGAGTGCCTCAATATACTGAGCGTTTCC
>Ga0181566_10000098_pt1 | contig 56602 bp, 72 predicted proteins | sample 101ome_15_FD_133762 | JGI IMG/M metagenome (GOLD analysis project Ga0181566, IMG submission 133762) | Coastal salt marsh microbial communities from the Groves Creek Marsh, Skidaway Island, Georgia - 101402AT metaG (megahit assembly) | ecosystem: Environmental > Aquatic > Marine > Intertidal...
CCACAACCAAGCAGTAGCATCAGAGACTTGGAGCATTACCCACGGACTAAACAATCAGTTTTTGATTGTGACTGTCTACAGCAATAACACCACGGATGGAAGCTATAGGCTAGTTGCAAATCCTCCCGTGACTTTCCTTGATGACAATAATATTGAGATTCCTTTTTCTGACCCCGTAAGTGGCAGAGCAGTCTTGTTGGCACAGGGTGGTGCTGCTAGTTCTACGCAAGTGGTTGTTCCAAAACTTGAAGAATTCAGAGCAGAAATGGAAGCCCTTTACAAAGTGGAAACCAGACCTAATGGGAGGCAAAGAATGACCATCATGGAGGCAGTCTAATGGCAACTGAATTACGAGTGGACTATCTGGTCTGGCTGGATGGCAATGGGAATGAACAGACCACACCTTCCAGCACCTTGCCGTCCGGAACACGTTTAACCTTTAATAATAGTAATGCTCCGGTGGGATGGACAAAAGACACTAGCCACAATAATAAAGCGTTACGAATAATAAACGGTTCAACGGTTAGCAATGGCGGAAATGTTTCTTTTACTTCAGCGATGAAATCGCATGGAGTTTCCGGAAATGTCTCAACGAATGTCTCAACGAATGTCTCAACGAATGTCTCAACGAGTGTTTCAGTCTCCAATCGTGCTTTGAATTCGACTGGCTACATGCCAAGCCACAGGCACTACACAACTGCGAGGCATAACAAGAACAATAGCGATGGATCAAGTGCAAACGCCTATTCTGCCAATAGATACACAGCAAAATATCAGTACACAAATTACCAAGGCGGTAACGGTTCCCACAATCACGGGGCCAATGCAAGTTCCAATGCGAGTTCTAATGCAAGTTCCAATGCGAGTTCTAGTTTCAGCGGAACGGCAATCAATATGTCGGTCCAATACGTAGATTTTATTATAGCACAAAAGGATTAAATCATGGAATTAACTTGGATTGCTTACTCAAAAAATCCTCAAGCAGTTGTCTTTAATTTTCTAGATGAATTCATGAGATTCAGTGTTGAGGATGGAGCAGACTTTTCAAAAATCGACCAAAGCGTTGAATCTGCACAATTTGACAAAGACGGAAATTCTTTTGTCCAGAGATTAAACGAGGAAGGAATACCAGAGGACCAAAAAATAAAATCTTTGAGCGAAATTCCGGGAATAGAAATTTTTCAAAAGATGTTTAATCAACTCTTGAAAGATAGAGAAGTTTCACCTCCTACAAAGGAGGATTTATTAAATGAATTGAGAGAATTACGGGATGTGAAGTTGCAGAAGGCGGACATTCAGATTTTAAGGTATCTGGAGCAAGGTTTGTCAGCGCCTAGTGAATGGATAGCTTACAAACAAGCATTGAGAGACATCCCATCTGAAATTGAAACGGGGAAGATCCCGGCACCTACTGCTGAAAAAGAAACTGATAATATTTATGTGGATGATTATCAATTCGTTTTTAATTACTGGCCCATAGAGCCGTAAAGTTGACGTTCATTGAAACTTATTGGCTAGACAAAGGCATCTGTGAGAAAATCATAGAGTGGTTTGAACTTCAGACCACTCACAAATATGATGGCATTAGTGGAGAGCATGAAGTCCAGCCAGACATAAAAAGATGCACAGAAACCATATTAAGCCAAGACCCATATCTATTTCACCTATACATGGCAGAGTTATCTTTAATTCATCGTCATTTCCGTGAAAAGTATGACTACTTCCAAAGACAAGCGGTTGTCATAACAGAAAACATAAATGTCCAAAGATACTTTGGTGGTGAGGGGTATTTTGCCACACACACAGAACGGGATTTTCTAAGCCCTATGCGTGAACTGGTTTTCATGACTTATCTAAATGATGTCAAGCCAGTGACCAAAAAAGGTTGTGAAGGTGGTACGGAATTCATTTGGCAAAAAGAAAAAGTGCAGGCAGAAGCTGGGAAAACTTTAATTTGGCCTGCTGGGTATACTCACATGCACAGAGGGATAATACATCCAACAGACACCAAATACATCGTCACGGGCTGGTTTAATTTAACAGAATAAAAGGCACTTATGGCGGCTACACCCGATGTTGAACTAGAATTAGATTTTCTAGTTTGGAAAGACAAAAACGGAACGGAACAAATTACTCCAGCCCATACTTTCCCATCTGGTACAAAACAGATTTTTTATCAATCAAATGCTCCAGTTGGATGGACAAAAGACACAAATCATAATGATAAGGCATTGCGTGTTGTAACGGGTACGGTGAGTTCTGGAGGTAATTCTTCATTTTCTTCTGCAATGGCCTCAAGAGGCATTTCCGGAAATGTCTCAACGAATGTTTCAACGAATGTTTCAGTCTCAAATCGGCCTTTAAATTCAGTAAGCCAGATGCCAAGCCACAGGCACTACACGACTGCAAGGCATAACAAGAACAATAGCGATGGATCTACAGCAAACGCCTATTCTAGCAACGGCTATACTGCAAAATATCAGTACACAAATTACCAAGGCGGTAACGGTTCCCACAATCACGGGGCCAATGCAAGTTCTAATGCATCCTCTTCTTTTACCGGGACAAATCTCGACATGAGAATAAAATATGTTGATGTCATTATAGCCGCAAAAGATTAAAAAATTATGAAAATCAAAACGGAAACGAATTGCCCCTTAAACGGATTTAAAAAGTGCAAAGGGCTTGATTGTGCTTGGTTTATTCAAATTCGGGGGCAGAATCCAAACACTGGTGAAGAGGTTGATGATTGGGGGTGTGCAATGGCATGGCTACCCACCTTGATGGTTGAAAACGCCCAGCAGAGCAGACAGACAGGTGCAGCAGTGGAGAGTTTTAGGAATGAAATGGTGAAGGCTCAAGAGGCATCTGTTAGAGTGCTGGCGGAATCCCAAAGACTTTTGCAATGACTAGCTTTCTGGGTTTGGCGTTATTGGCAACCACACAATTAGACTACCCATCCGGTTTAATAAACCATTTTATGTCCTTTTGTGGGACGGGTGTTAGGAATGAATTGATTTTAAAAGGGTTCCCAAATGCGGTAGCCACACAAACTGCTGTCCTTCAGTGTGCTTGTGTTATGGACAAGATACGGTTGTCTATGTCCTCTGACCGTTTTGTGGGCTTAACCCAAGAACAACAGAAAGACCTTTCTTTACGGTTTGCGTATCAGTGTGCAGGAGTAAAAGAACCTGCACAGGAAGTAGACCCAATCTAATTTTAACAAGGTTTTAAAATGGATTTAAGACCGTGGTATATACCGGAGGCAATGGCCCAAGACCCGTCCAGTATGCTTCCACAAGTGCAGGGGAACGTAATGCAGGGTGCAGAATTTATAAGTGTGTTTGCAGATTTAGGGGGAACCCTTGGGAGTCTAACCTTTGCTGGTTGGTTGCTGGTCCGGTTGCTGGCAATGCACGACAAGGAAAGACAACAGATGAGGGAAGCCTTCACAGCAGAGAGGGTAAGAGTACGAGATGAAAGAGAGAAAGAAAGAACGGAGTGGAATGAAGAAAGGCGGACCCATTTAGATAAGGATTCCAATAGTGATGCCGCAATGGTTGCCGCTATGGAAAAGTCCCAGACCAACCTCCTGCAAATCGTACAAACCACACAAACTACAATTGGGGATTTATCCAAGGTGTTGGAAGCCCATAGCCATGAATTGAAGGCCAGCATCTTAGAGTTAAAGATGGCTGTTGCTACCAATTTTGACCGTGTCCATCAGAGATGGGACGGTGAAGAACGGAGGACAACGGGAAACGGGGGAAGGTCCTCTACTTCCCGGAAGTCTTCCGGTAATTCTTAATTTTAAAAACCGTGAAAGGGTGCCATGTCTACCAAGAATTTTGATTTTACCATTGTCCAAGGTTCCACCCATGACATTACCGTGGAATTTTATGATGATGACAACCTCCCCCGGACACTAACCGGAAATGATTTTAAACTGGACTGTAAGCAACACCCAAACAGCCCAGAGATTATTTTTAGTCTGTCCTCAGTAAGTGGACAAATTACCGTGGATGGAACCACCACCAACATGATCCACCTAATACTTGACCATACCACCACCAAGTCCATGTCTTTTACCAAAGGGTTTTATGACATGGTCATGTATGACAGCACCAAAGCAAATGTAGAAGTGTTGATGTCCGGGACCTGTTCTTTGGTCAAGACCATTACCCGTTTGCCGTGAACTGGAAATTATTGTGGGCTGTTCTGCTCATGGTGTCAGTGCTGGGGGGTTGCTCCAGCACCCCAGCCTGTCATTTAAACGGAACGTTCCAGATTAAGTTTAACCCCTGTGACGGTAAAAAGCCCACCAAGCTAGAGTTGCGTAGAAGAAAATCTGCTCACAGGCTATAGAAACGCATGAAAAGCAAGAGGAATATGGTTACTTATGCAACCCTTGTTATTTTGGCAGCAATTGCAACCACCCTTTATTTGGGTTTTACGGGGTATTAAAAAATGGCTTTAGTTCATATAGACGCAATAACTACCCGTTGTCCTTATTGTGGACAGACCAACAGAACCAAGTTTACAACCAACGAATGGGTTAGTGCTGGGTTTGCGTGGGTGGTCAAATGCACAAACGACTACCCCCCGGACCATTCTGACCAGAGTCTGGTAGGACAGCCATGTGACAATGGGTATGTGGCTTCTATTGAGAAGTTCCGGACCATTGCCAAGGCGTGGCAAACAGGAGTAGATTTCGACCCTTTGTTTGAGGAGGACAGCATTGTGTATCTTGACCCCTACCCCTCAGAGCCAGAGGTAGTGAATGGAACGAGTAATACACAACCACAACCGGAGGAACCTGTTGTTAGCGAACCAGACCCAATAGTAACGGATGAACCAGAAGGTCCTACACCAATTGGGTAAACAATCATTTTAAAAAGGGAATCATGGAAGAATTTATCCCTAACGTGCAGGATTTTAAAACGCAATTAAGACGGCATGAGGGAATCAGATTAAAACCTTATTATTGCCCAGCCGGGAAACTCACCATAGGGGTGGGAAGAAACTTGGATGATGTGGGAATCAATGCCCAAGAAGCGGATGTCCTGTTAGACAACGACATTGAGGATTTAGGCCGCAGGATGTTGGGACACCCAGACTTGCCCCCAATGGATGAGATAGGACCAGCCCGTTATTATGCTCTAATGAATATGGGCTTCCAAATGGGCTTTACTGGGCTGTTGAATTTCCAGAATATGCTCAAGGCACTCAGAGAACAGGACTGGGAAAGGGCAAAGAAGGAGGCACTAGACAGCCAATGGGCACGACAAACGCCCAGCAGGGCAGAGGAAATAGCAGAGATTTTAGCAACTGGTACTTGGACCTAGAAGGACGGGCACCTCTTATCCCTCAATTGCAGGGGTGCCCTAATGTTAACCTCTTCTGGGTGTTTAACAAATACCGGGGTTTTTTTTGCTTCTTACTCCTTAATGTGCATCCTGTGAGATTTGGAAGGACAGGCTAACCCCTGTCCTGTTTGCCTATGCAAGAGGGGAAAAACTTGGTTTTATGGATTTTAGTTGTAATTCTCTTCTTCATTGGCTTTTCTGTTCTAGAGTCCTTTTTGTTGCCAGATGAACTATATTTTTAAACGGTGTGTATTGCCAATTCATAGCCAATTAAAAAGGGACCTTTGCCAGTTATTGCCAATTACTGGAAAAAGTTTTTTGTGAAGATTTGGACCCGTAGAGGGCAGAAACTGCAAGGGATAGCGGTTAATCCTACTTGTGTCAAATGGGTTCAAAAACTTGATCCAATGCCAAGCAAGCATTTCATTTTAAAATCTTCCCAACCCCCCATAGATTCTAGCAATGCTGGGAACCTCCAGCACACCCTCCTTGACCCGTAGACAATTCATTGCCAAAAGTGGCAAGAGTTAGAGCAATTTCTTTATAGTATCTTCAAGAGTGATGTGGTCCCGATTCAAGTATCTCATGGTAGTGGACAAGTCCTTGTGGCCCATGAGTTTTTGAACGTGGACAGGAGACACGGAAGAGTCCGCTAAGAGGTTGGTGGCAAAGGTGTGTCTGTATCCGTGAAGAGTCTTGACCCCTTCCCCTATTCCTAGTTTTTCAAAGACCCTTTTAAAAGCTAATGATAGCCCAATACGAGTAGACCAGAAAGGTTCTTGTGTCCGTGGATCTTCTAGGTAATAAGTGGCTTGTTCTTGAAACTGGAGGAATTCCAAAAGTCTTGGGTGAATAGGTAGGGTTCTTTCTTCTCTACTTTTGACTTCATCCAGTCCGGAGGTAATGAGGATGGTTTGTCTGATTAAGTCAATCTGGTCCCATCTCATCCCCCTCAATTCACTTGCCCGTATGCCCGTGTAGCGGAGCATAAGGTGGGCACGGAAAAGCAACCTTCCCCGGAGGTCCAACAACGGTTCCAGATACTCCTCCATTGTGCCCATGTCTTCTAATGTGTAGGTCTTTGGGGCTTTGCGTGTGTAACGAATATAGGGCACCTTCAAACGTCTAGGCATTCTTCCCAATTCCCGTAGGTACTTGAGAAAAATAGCTACATCACGCATTGCAGAATTTATGGAAGCACTGGCCCAGCCTTTCTTTTTAAATGTTTCCAGCACCATCGACAGGTGCTTGACCTCTAGTTGTTCTGGCTGGTAGTGTCCAAACTTATTGGCAAAGGTTTCCAGACTGTACCCATAATGCTGGTGGGTGCTGGTGGCCCTAGACCGTTTGACATGATCCATAAATTCATTTAGACAAGCACGGACGGTGGGGGAAGCAATTACTTCATTCTTCTCCTTTATTCTGCTTTCCTCTTGGGAATACAACCGTTTTAAAATGTTGGTTCTTTCCATTTCAGAACGGGAAACAGTCCCCCGTTTTGTGTCCTTGAAGTCTAATTCATCTATTGGGATGAGGTCCCGTTTCAGACAAGTTTTCCCCTGTCTGTAAAACCTCCCGTAGTAGACTTTCCTCTTTTGGTCTTTCCCTATGTAGGTTTTTGGCCTCATAATGGTAATAGGTGTGTCTGGGTATTGCTTCCGTGATTAGTTTTAAAATCTGGGCAAATACCGTGTTTTGTAAACTGGGGTATTTCTCCCCCTCTACTATTCCCAATTCTGCAAGACGCATTACCTCTTGCAATACGGAAAGGTTTAAATTGCAGTCTGTTTCCGGAAGGGTACAAACTTCTTGAATTCCAGCATCTTTACATAATTGAAGTCTTTTTTTCTTGAGATGTTTCTCTAAGTGGTTCTGGTGTCGCAACTCCAAGACTTTTCTCCTCTTGTTTGAGGTAAGCAAGTTTTTCCAGTGCCCTAACTTGCTCCCTTAGTATTCTTAATTCTTCTTGTTCGGATTTAGCGTTAGCCCTTGGTCCTCCTGTTCCGTACAGTAGCCATTGTGTGTTATATCCCAATCTTGATAGCCCAGCGAGGATAGATTTAGGAATGTCACGGTTAACGTTTTTGGGATTTTGAACATTGCCAAGAACTTGCGGAGAAATACCCATTGCTTGGCAAAATTCTGTTTTTGTCCGGTAATGAGACATTTCAAAAAGTTCTTGCAAACGGTTCAAAATATTCTCTCTATTCAGTGCCATTGTGTCGCCTTTATGGTAGTGGCTTCTTGCCAATCATAGGGCAAGACCAGTGCCCTTTGTGAGATAGAAAAAAAGACAAAACTTCCTGTTTTCTCTTGATAATTAACAAAGTGTTTAATAAGATTAACACATCAGATTTATAACTATCAGATGTTCGGAAATATGCAACAAAAACAAACTGAACTTTTGGAAACACTCCAGTTGCTCACCTCAGAGGTGAAGGAACTAAGGGAGCAAGTTGCCGGGTTGCGTGGTGAACTAAAGCCAGAGTTAAGCAAAACGGCAACTATTCAAAGGGTAAAGCAAGAGGAAAGGCTTCTGTCCAATGCTATTACCCGTTTTTTAACACGGGATTAAAAACCCGTTTCATCTATTTTAAAGAGGTCCAAAATGGCAAAAGAAAGGCCAGACTATAAAACCTATATTGGGGGCACAGATTCCGGTCCTATTCTGGGGAAGTCCAAGTGGAAGACGAGGACAGAGGTTTGGGAGGAAAAGACGGGAAGGGTTGAACCCCCAGACCTGTCCAATAATCAAGCAGTCCAGTGGGGATTAAAACTGGAAAAGTTGATTAGACAGGAAGCGGAGGTCTACCTTAAACGAAAAATTACGGTGCCCGGTTTCAAGCAGTCCAAAATTTTAAAATATGTGGGTGGACATATAGACGGGATGTTTAACGTAGAAAAGACGGTTGCCCTCACAATGCAGGAACAGCACAGGGCATGGGGCAAGAACAAGGGGAAGCGAACACGCAAGGAGAAGACACGGCACCTTGTAGAGTTAAAGAGTGGAAACTCATGGGTGTATAAGGACGGGCTACCAGACTACATAGAGTTTCAGTGTAGACATTACATGCACGTTTGGGATTCCCCAATTTGTCATGTGTTGGTCTTCCTTATGGACAAAAAGGAATTCCTCCGGTTTGACGTGTTAAGAGACAGGGACGTGGAGCAAAAGATGTTGGACGAGTATAGGAAGTTTTGGCTAAACGTGGAACAGAACACGGCACCCGTCCCAATGTCTGTCCAAGAGGCTCTAAGCCAAGACATCCAGATAGAGGGGCTAGGACATGCAGATTATGCAGACCTAGCGACAGTCCAAGAAGTCCAAACCCTCAAAGCGGAGATAAAAGAAAGGCAAGCCACGGTTGCAGAGTTGGAGGAACTGTTGAAAACCTCATTTATCTCTAAGAACGTGGAAGGGTTACAGCATGAGGCAAAGCCCTTGGTAACTTGGAAAGAGGTTGAAAGCAACAGGCTGGACACTAAGAGGTTGAAAGCGGAGAAGCCAGAGTTGGTTAAAGAGTACACCACCACCACCACCACCAGAACATTGAGGTATGCATGAACCAAAGAAAAAAGTACGAAATGGTAGACACCTCCAGAATGATTCAACATTGGAGGAAGGGGGGTATGTACCATGAAATGATTTTTATTCTAGGTGAAATCCATTTGATACGGAAAAGCATTTTGGAAAATAGGGAAATGTTAGAAAGGACTGGACTGTCCACAAAAGACAGGATTCCCATGACCTACGAGAAAGTGGTGGGTGGATACTGCAAAGCAGTTCATAAACGGAAAGTCCAGCCTGTCCTCTGGGATATGCTGGTCTTGAGAGATATGGCTAGATGGGTGTTAGAAAACCCTCCGGAAGTGTCAGAGGAGATAATTGGAGACATTAAGGGGAAGCCCTTGGTTCTGTACTCTGTGACATATCCCCAGCCCATCCCAGACTTGAAGGTCCACACCTTGGAGACTGTTGAAAACTACAGACCAGACGGGAGACTATGGCAAAAGGCTAAATTTTAAAACCTTGTTAAAATAACATTGCTTTATTTTAATCTGATATGTATATTAGATGAATGTCCTTTAGGGCATGTTTTTAAACTCTATTTAAAGAGGTCCAAAATGGAACTAAACAAAGACAACATCGTTAAATATGTAAAGGGTGGTCACTTGTTTAAGGATGTTCACCCAAACGAGGTGGACAAGTTCATTCAGCTATGCACGGCACGGAAGCTAGACCCATTCACAGGGGACGTAGTTGTTTCCGGTTTTCAAGGTAAGTCCAAGAATGGTAAGGAATACACCAAACTTACTTATATCATCTCAGTGGATGCCGTTATTTCACTGGCTCGACAAAACCCCCAGTATGCTGGGCACCAGTGCATTTTTATCCACAAGGATGGTTCTGAAAAAAAGTATCCCTTCCCAGAGAAGGATGTAGTAGGGGTAATGTGTGAGGTCTACATAAAGGGGGATGTTGTCCCCGTTAATCAGACTGCTCTTCTTTCGGAGTATGGTAGGGATTCAGAGGGGCCTTGGAAATCCCACAAATCTGTCATGCTGTCCAAGTGTGCTGTTGTACTAGCACACCGGAGGGCATTGCCCACCCAGTTTGCTGGACTGTACGGGAAAGAGGAAATGGACAAGGTGATTAGCGAGAATCCTTTAGATGCACCACCACCAGCAGCAACAGAGGTCCAAAGCCCAGAGGTGCCCAAAGGACCAGAGCAGAGGACAGGGGCTGGAAGGGTAGCCAAGATGGACCCAGCAGAGCCAGTGGAAGATGTCCCAGTCTTGAAGTCAGAGAAAGAGTTACGGGAGGAAGCGGAAAGCCTCTTCCAAGAACTTTTTGACACGATGGACAGTGTGGAGTCCCAAGCAGATTTTGACCTAGCCTGTGACATTGTAGTCCAGCAAAAAAACAAATTGCTAAAGCCCCAGTTGGACGAGTTGATTGAGCTAAAAAATCAGCTAATGAAGGAAAAAGGCTTCCAACGGGTTGCCGTTCCTGCTGGCAAGTGATAGGTTACTTTATCTGAAATGAACGGGTGGCTTTTAACATGATGTTGAACCACCCAAACAACCATTTTAAAGCCCATGAAAATGAAATATAACGATAATGTTCGATTCTTTATGGGGCTAGATGCTGCGGTAGTCTTTGAGAGGTTGGAGTATCTGGTGAACCATTCAACCGTGCCCAAGGTGGAAGGATGGACCAAGCAGAGTAGCAAGTCCATCTGGGAGTCTTTGGGCATTCCCAAGAGGACTTTCTTTCTAGTTGTCAAGAGGTTGGAAGAAGCCCAGATGATTGAGCGGAAGAGGGGCCAAAATATCACCCTCTGGAAAGTGTTGATTCCACATGAGCAAGTCCTCAAGCATTTGCAGTGGTGGACAATGCAGAAAACTATCGTTAAGGGCAGGACAAGGAGGTTCGGAAGTGCAACAAGGGTAAGTTCCGGTAAGTTTCCGGAAGTGCAACAAGGGCAATCCGGAAGTGCAACAACGGAGTCTGGGAAGTGCAACAAGGGCAATCCGGAAGTGCAACAAGAATTTCCCCCTATATATGAACGTGTGCGTAAAACAACAGAGAAAACCAACAGTAAAGCCAACAGGGAAACAACAGAAGAAAGCCCAAGGGCTTTTGATGTCCCCCCATCCACGGAGAAAAAAGCCATGCCAACGAAAACGAAAACCAAGACAGAAGACCTTTCTAGTGTTCAGATTCCGGACTGGATGGACCCAGAGAGATGGGAGGACTACATTGGGCACAGAGAGGACATAAAGCAAGCACTGACAGTAAGGTCCGCAAGGTCCACGTTAAGAGTGCTGCAAGAGTGGGTGGACCTAGACAATGGGAACCCCAAGAGAGCAATGAGTTTGTTAGACCAAGTCATTGCTAGCGGCAAATGGACTGCACCGTGGGCACCCAGTGCCAAGGACAAGCCATTCATTAGCCAATACAAACCCAAGCAAAGGGGAATGACAGACGAGGAATTGGCAAACTGGGAACCTCCCAAGAGTTGCAGGGATACCCCAAAAATTAAAATCATTAACTAGAGGTCCAGATGTACACCAATATGTACACCTACACCGACAAGGAATTCCAGAGTCTAACGTTTCATGATTTGGTTTCCTGTGCTAACCAGATTGAGTTAGTTGTTGGATTTTCACCAGATGTCTATTGCACATTTAAAATTTCCAAGAGGAAAGCATTGGAGCAATTCAAGCCATTCTGGGGTTTTACCAATGCCCAACTACTTCAAAAGGCCATTAAAGGAGAAGCCCCTCATTTAATGCAGGGGCCAAACAATACAATAACCATTGAAGCAAACTAGAGGTCCAAATGACATTCCAAGATTTCATGAAGGAGTTAGCGGCACCATTCAACCGTGCCGTTGACCAGCCCTTGCTAAATGCTTACTCCAGAGTTTTAAAAGACCTAACTCCCCAGATGTTGGAGGGAATACTGGAAAGGGCATTGGTCAACCATACGGGAAACTTCATGCCTACCCCAGCCCAGCTAATCCAGTTAGCCCAGCCCCAACTCCCCAGCATGGAGTATTTACAAAATGAGGCTGTCCGGATGGTGGAAAAGATTGTCCGAATGGGGACCTACGAGTCCTTTACCTACGAGGACAGGGCATTGTGTGAGACAGTGCTAGACCTTGGAGGACGCAACCATCTCTGTAGTCTATCGGAGGATGAGGTTGGTTACCTGTCCAAAAAAATTAAAATCAAGTACGAATGGTTTCTAGCAAAGGAACTATCCAACCCCAGAGACATGAGGACCAGAGAGATTGGTTACTTGGAAGGGTTGAACCAGCAAAGGGGCATCCGTGACACGTCCAAGGACGTTTTAATCCATGACCATAGGCCCGTTGTGTATCTCCAGCACATGGCCCAACGGATGGAGGAAAACGGGTTGGCTTTGGAAATGATGCCGTTGCACATCCAGAAACATCTCTTTGCAGAACCAGCCAGCAACCGCTTGCTTACAAATTAACAAGGCGTTCATATTATTTTAATCCAGTTTTAAAATGAGGTCCAAATGACAGAAAAAGATTTTGCCCAATTCCAAGGGCTTTTAAAACACTTCCTTTATCCAGCCTATAAGAACTATCAGTTTACCCTCACAGAGCCAGAGGAAAGGACTTGGTTCCAAGCAATGCTAGAAATCCCCTACGAGGCAATAAAAGATGCTGTTTTATACTACATCCAACATTACGAATACCCACCCAGCCTTGCTACCATCCGTGTCCAGAGTGTCCGGAAGGTTAGGTCCCGTCCCAGCCAGTACGGGTTAGACAAGGCTTGGAAGGAACAGGAAGTTAAAACGGGGGGCATTCCCTACGAGGTCCGTTTAAGAATGGCAGCATTAAGGGACCAAGCTAGAGCCAAGGCTGGGGAGACGGGAGAGAATGAGCCAGAGAAAACAGTTGATGCTTGGGGCAACCCGTATGTCCGGAAGCAGAGGAAAGGACCTCCTCTTTCTATGGAAGAGAGGCTACAAAATGCGGATGCTCTGATCCGTGACTACAATTTGAGGATGTACAGACACGACAAGGACGGTAAGCCAATCCGTGATGAACGGGGAAAACCTGTTTTAAAACCAGCAGAGAACACCACCACAGAACCTATTATGCTGGGTGGGCATTCCTGCACAATGGCTGGAAGTCCCGGAGGTGCATGGACAGTCTTTGGGCATCCTAACTGGGATGGGCACAAGGAGGCAGAGGCACGGGAAAGGGAAGAGTACGAGAAGGAAAGTGCCAGAAAGGGGGCACAGTCCTCCCAGAGATATGCAGGGGGTGGTATGGCATGGGTTGAAGAATAAACGGGGCATGGTGGACGTTTTAACAGCATTTTAAAAGGTGGTTATGACAAAAGAAGAACGAGAGGAAACAATCATGGCTTTAGAAGAGGCAAAAGACTTCAAACTTTTGGAAACTCTAAAAGCAATTAGTGAAACCTTAAAAGAAATTACTGAAAGGGTAGTCTCTTTGGAAGAGGACAGGGACAAAACCGTGGAAGCCTTGGACAGAGTGGCGGAAATCTTGTGTGACCACATGGACAGAGTGGAATGGTAGACTTAGCCAAAACCAGAAAAGGCCACGGGCCAAGTGAGGCCCAAGTCCAAAAGAGTGTCATAGACTATCTAAGGTGGCAAAACATCACCTTTTTTAGAATCAATGTTGTGGGAATTCCGTTGAAGGATGGAAGTTTCCGCCCAAATTCTCAAATGAAAGGCATTGCCGATTTAAGTCTAATCATTGATGGCAAGTCTGTCTGGTTTGAGATCAAAAGGCTAAACGGGAGACAAACCCAGCACCAAAAAGACTTTGCTGAAAAAGTCCGCAAGGCTGGGGGATATTACTTTTTAATCCGGTCTGTAGAACAGGCTCAAAGTGCAATAAATTATTTAAGAGGGATGAAATGACAACAGCATTTTTAAAATGTGGAGAGTGCGAAAGACCTTTCACACCAAAGTCCAGTAGGAGTTTGTTTTGTACTTCCCGATGTCGAGAAATGGCAAAGCGGAAGAAACGGAAGGAGGAACTACGGGGACAGTGTCGAGTATGTAGAAAGGTTTTTGTTAGGTCCCAATTATTTAGGGAATATTGTGGGAAGGAATGCCAAACAGAAGGGGTATTGGCTATTAAAAACAGAAAGTCCAAAGTCCCAGCAAGTCCAAAGTCTTGTTTGTTCTGTAAGAATGAGTTTATGCCCAGAACAGCAACACACAAATTTTGCTCTGATGGGTGCAGGGTTGGACACCAAGCAAAAGAAGCACGGGAGTTTACAAGGAAACACGGGGCACGGGCTACAGTATCAAGAAAGGGATGTGACTATTGCGGAGAAATGTTTGTCCCCAAGATGGAACGCCACATTTACTGCTCCTCCATGTGCAAGGACAAGGGGGTGAAACTCAAGCAAAAGCAATGGCATAATCAGAAAAAACGAGAAGCCAAAGCAGAGGAAGAAAAAAGAAGGATGATGAGGGAGCAAATAGCAGAAGGAGATACGGGAAGCTGGAAAACTGTTTTTAAAAATGGCTGGGTGGAGTTGACCCAATCCCCTACAAATGTCGAGGGTTCTGACTACAAGGACCAGATAGAGGCATTTTTAAAACGGGGTGGGAAGATTCAAAAGCAAGGGGTTGGCTTTGCTTCTAATCCCATGACCACAGAATTTGGGGAGGCATCCCCACTAGGAGGTCTGGACACCAGAACCGTCTAAAGAAACCGTTCTAAAATTATTTTAACACCAGATTAAAATAATCCTTGCGTTGTTTAATCTCATATGTAAATATTAGATCATTGGTTGGGCACAAAGCCCAGCCGCAACACAAATCAAAGAGGTCCAGATGATGACAGCAACCAAGAACAAAACAGTTTTCACCCTCACCAAGCAGACAGCAGACAGACCAGCACTAAAGGCTCATTTGATTGGGCAAGGTTTTGACGGGGACGTTTACAACGGAGTAAACGCAAAAGGCAATAAACATGCGATGTTCTACCGCAAGCCTTCCGGTGAGTTTGTCCACGTTATCACTCTCTAATCAGCAACCAGCCCCTACGGGGGCACAACCCAAGAGGTCCAAATGGAAAAGCTATATATCTTTGTTTACTCCTACTACAAGCAACACTTCTTAGAAATGAAGCAGTTTGGTTCCTACGAGGAAGCAAAGGCTTATATTCGGAGGGAAGCAGAGGATGGGGCCACTAAGTTTGAAATCCACACGGAGGACTACTGGGACACACAAGAAATCAACATTATTGAAAAGCGGACCCATGAAGAGGACGGGGACTGGTGGCAGGATGCCCACAACCCAAACAAGGATTTCTGGACAGAATCCTTAAATACAGTCTTTGCAGACTAATTTTAACAAGGGGTGAAAGCCCCTTTAATCCCTTTTAAAATTGAGGACACAATGAGAATCATAGAAGCAAATCCCAATTCCAAACTAATGATTTTGATGGACGGGGACAAGGTGGTGGGGAAGGCAAAGGGAGGGCAAACCCTTTGGAATGGCTGGTCGCATGGCTTTTTAAAAAATGGCTGGACCATCACTGGGGAGATTATCCAGAACTATGCACCCATCAGTAGCATTAACTCCATTCATGGGAAGAAACGGGCACGGCAGATTTTAAAATTGATGTCTGAAGGCCAAAGCCCTTGGGACATTCTTTTCTGACCAGCCCCACCCTCTCCGGAGGGTGTTGTGTGGGTATCCTTCATTCAGAGGGACACCCAATCCAACACCAAACCAAAGAGGTCCAGATGTTACTAGAAGAAGCGATAAAAAAGGCTAGCTGGTTGGAAATATCCTCACCAGTTGGGACTATCGGAAGAATGCTAAGAAAGGAAGAATTTGTTTTTAAGGTGTCAAAAGCGGAAACCCGTGTCCAGTTGCGTTACTTCCTCAAGCATGAGATGGGAAAAATGGAACACAACCCAGACGTTAGAGTTGTAGCTATCCCCTACGGTCCAGAGGACAAGGGCAATTTTTTTCTTAGAATTACTTTTGGATGAGGACACCATGACATTTAGACAAGCAGTAAAACAGGCTTCCAAGGTTTTGATTAAGGCCCGTGGGAAGAGTTTTAAAACCACAAAGAAAGAGATATGGAAGGCTGTTGAGGAAACAGACTGGGATAAGGATTTGGGTAAACCATCTGTCCCAAGTGTAAAAATTTATAGTCACCCATTCCATTGGAACGGGGTACACCTTCATGTCTTTGTCTGGGATGATGGGACAGTAGTAGAAGTAAATCTAACCCCTAGCTATCATTAAGGACACCATGACATTTAGCTATTCAGAAATGTCTTTCACCATGAAGTGCAGCAAGTGCGGATGGATAGGACCTAATACCCCAGCCCATCCCCAGTTTGATAGGTTCAACCGTTGTCGATTCTGCCAACCCACGGGGAAGGCTAAAAAGAAAGGGGATTAAAATATTTTAACATCATATTAAAAAAGTGCTTGCATTGTTTAATCTGATATGTAAATATTAGATCAAACGATGCAGCAACGCATCACACACCAACCACCACCAAAGAGGTCCAGATGGAAAGAGCAAAAAACGCAATTAACAAAGTCCGCAACGCAAACAACGGTTATGCCTATATCGGAGCAGACAAGAAGGTTGCCAAGGCTTGCGAGGAAGCAGGGTTGAAGGTTGCCAAGACTTACAACCCATTCACAGAAAGAATGGAATACAAGGGGTACACGGCAAAGGCGTGGGCCATTGCCACAGAGGACCACAAGCACACCATCCAAGTTAACTTGGGATAACATCCCACCCTCTCCGGAGGGTGTTGTGTCAAGCCTCTCAATTCTGGGGGGTTTGAATCCAACACCAAACCAACGAGGTCCAAATGATTAAATTAGAGAATGCAGACAAGCCAACAACATTGCCCAAGGGTTGTTTGGAGATTGATGATTTGCCCCTTGAGGTGGCATGTGTTCTAGCTACCCGTGTAGCGGTTATTATTCATCCATACTATGGACATATGTCCGTTGAGATGGTTGAGGTAAACGGAGAATGCAACGGTTGTTTTCATGTTATAGACGAGTATGTAGATTTTAAGGGCAATGTCAGTACCCAGAGTGTCCTAATGTCCACATCACTAAGAGCAAAGCCCATCATTCTGGGAGAATCCACAGGGAAAAATAGAATGGGCTGGGAGGTCTGGATGAAGGTTCCTAACAAGGGCTGGAAGATGGTAACACGGGTGGTCTGATGTGAAATGTGGAGGGGTGTGAATTCACAAGGTTCACATCCTTCACATGGTCTTGGACTGGGTACTCCCCAATGTCGAGGGGTACCCATTGCAACACCAACCAACAGAGGTCCAGATGTCAGCAGCAAACATGAGAAAAGTTTTAGAGAATCTAGAAACAGTAAAAAGAGAATCACAAGAAACTCTTAAAGAGGTTTTTAAAACATGGTGTCTTTACGAAATGGTCCATGACCCAACCGTTAAGGCAAAGCACAGTGAAATGGTGCAGGGTGAGGACGCACTTTATATAGGAGTTTTCCCATCTCTGGGGATAGCAATAAGACAAGTGTCCTTCCATCGTTTTGACGCTAAGTATGGGTGGAAAAATTACGAGTTGGCAGGTTGGGTAAAACAGCCCAAGGACTGCACAGATGAGGATTTTGAACCAAGCTACACAATCCATGCTTGGGGGTATCGGATTGGTAAGAACGGGCAAACTACCAATAAGCCCTTCACTGAAATATTCTATATCTTGGAAGATGGGGCTACTTTTAAGTCTCACACCGTCAAGATGGAAGAGGAAAGAGAAGAAAGAAGAAGAGCAAAAGCAGAAGAGAGGATAAGGCTTAGAGACGAGAAGGGAAGGGAGAATCTAGGGAAGGAACTATGGGACCAATTGGAGGAACGGTCTAAGGAAGACCTTTGGAAAGCATGGGCTAAAGCCAAGATTGAACCCGTTTCTTAATATTTTAATCTGGTGTTAAAATAATCCTTGCAATGTTTAATCTGATATGTAAATATTAGATCAGACGTTGTGAGGATGACCCACACAACAAACAACAAACCACCAAAGAGGTCCAGATGAATATCAACAAAGTAACCGAACTAACCGGAAAGACAGTCACCGTTGACGGATTCACCGTAACCATTAAGGAAGTGATTTTTGGACAAGCCATTTGGCTTATGTTTGACAAGCCAGTTGACAGGGGGAACCCATCACTTAGCAAAGACTGGCAATCAATCAGTATTTGGGACCAGTCAGATGCTGACAGGGTACAAGAACTTGACCCAGTAATGGACAGCATCTGGGCAAACGAGGCACCCATAGCAGCATAGCCTCAACCCCACCCAAAAGGGTGGGTTGTCTGGGATGTCCTCACAGTGAGGCTGTCCCACGTCAACCCATCATTAAGAGGTCCAAATGGCACAGACCAGACTACAGAAACTAGAAGAAGATTTGAAAAACAAGGCAACCACCACCAAGCCCAAGCCCAAGCCCAAGCCCAAGCCCAAGCCCAAGGCAAAGGCCCCAGCTAAACCAAAGGCACCAGCCAAGCCCAAGGCACCAGCCAAGGTAATAACCGTGGACGGGAAGGATTACCCAGACGTTGCTACCATGATGGACATGGCTTGGGATGATGAAGACACCAAGGCCCCAGAGGTGGCCCCAGAGACTAAGCAAGTGGTCACAGACTGGAGTGTTACGGGCAAGCCTATTGTGAAGGTTGAGGAGGTAAAGGCCCCAGCACCAAACCCAACCCCCACAAGTCACCGGATTATTTCGGAATTTGTGGATTTGTTGAAACACGATCCAGAGTGGGACGAGTCCAAGATTATTGGCTTATTGAAGGAAATCATGGTGGACATTCTCCCAGACCCAAATAACCCAGAACTGTCCGCATTCACCATTGCCAAGAGGTCCAAGGTGAAGGGAGGGTTAGCAGTGGACAAGATGAGGGTAATTTTTGCGTCCATGATTGAGGAGGGCACCACACGGGAAGACCTAACCAATGTTTATTTGGACAAGTTCCACAAGTCCGTAGACAAACGGACCTTTCTGCTCACCCTCCTGCACATGAGGACGGGAGTGGACGGGAACCCCTTGGACATATTCCCAGAGATGAAGGGAAGGCTGGTTAAAGAAACAGAGGAAGGCCAGTTGGTTTTTGCTTCCTAAAAAAATAACAGGGGGTTGAAAAAAACCCCTTGCATTTTAACACCGTTTTAAAATATAATATTAACAGTTGACATTGACGTTGACTGGAAAGGGTTTGGGAGCAGGAAGCCATTAGAATTTCCTAGTGTCTTCCATATTCTAAACACTCTATTTAAGAGGTCCAAAATGGCACACCAAATTGAAAACAACGAACACATTGTATTTCATGGCGCAACACCTTGGCATGGCATGGGTATCCAGTTTGATACCCCTCCAACCTGTCAAGATTTGATTGACAACGATACCCTCAACTTCCCAGTTGCCAAGTGGGGTATGGCTGTCATGAACCTAGACCTCCCCATTGACGAGCGGACAATTTACCCAGTTGATGGACGTTACGGATTGGTCAATGCCCTCAACGGACGTTACTTTGCCACAGTTTCGGACAGTTACGTCCCGTTTCAAAATGAAGATGCTTTCCGGTTTTTCTCCAAAATGGAGGAAGAAGGGTTAGCCCAGATTGAAACGGCAGGACTGCTGGGTGGTGGGAAACGTGTTTGGGTTCTTGCCAAGATGTTGACAGAAGGAAGTAAGCACAAGGGCTTTAATGTCACAGGCAAGGAAGGGGACGAGGTCTTCCCTTACTGGCTGTTTTCAACGGGGCACGATGGTGAGACAGCAATTACCATTACCCCAACTACCATCCGTGTAGTGTGTGCTAACACACTAGGCTTTGCGGATGCCAAAAGCACGGACTACCGTGTCCGGATTGCTCACAAGTCTGGTGCCCATAGTGCCGTAGCAGACTTAGAGAAAATCACCCGTGCCAGTTTCAAAGGCATGGTGGATACAGAAGAGTTCTTGGTCCATGCTGCAACGTTGCCCATCTCTCTCAAGGATTTGGAAAACTATTTCCGCAACTCCTTGGGGCTTCCTTATCGGGACCCATTTGAAGTTATTAAAGACCAAGTGGCCTATGAGGAGATGATGGACAAGGGCAAACGGGCACTGGAGAACATCCAGATTGCCTACGAGGAAGAGGCATTGACCATCCCAGCAAAGAACCGTGGGAGTGTCTACCATGCTCTGCAAGCCCTTACTAACTACACCGGACACATTCGGAACAAGACCAATGCGGAGTCCCGTTTAAACCAGAACTGGTTTGGTACTGGTAACTTGATCCGCCAGAGAGGCTGGGAGTTAGCAACAGCAGGGACAAAGAAAGGAGACATGGCTCAAGTGCTTGCACCAGTTGCGGCTTAATACTATAACCACGGGAGGGGTAACCCTCCCACATCCCCAGAGGTCCAAAAATGGGTGTACCATCCGAAATAGTAAAGGTCTATCGACATTACGAAACCCCCAAGGGAACGAGGACGTTTTTCCCGTATGCAAGCCACGTTGTAGAAGAGCATGGGGAATTAACTTATGATTTGGCTTTTGCCTATGCCAAGGCCCATTTCCTCGACAAAATAAACCAACGGATTCTTGATTGTCAAGCAGAGATGAAACGGGGGGACTACCTCAACCTAGCCCCAGAAGGCCAGAAGGAACTCCACAGGTTTGTTTCCCAGTTGGGGAGGTTACGGGCCAAGGCTAACCCTCCTCCCGATATATGGTGCCACAATGCGGCAAAGTATATCCTTTTAAAACAACCTTAGAAATATCGGCTGGGTTTTAACACCCAGTTGATTCTATTTTAAAATGGTTTTTAAACTGGAACACATGGGGGATTGGCTCCCGTGTCTTCCATTTTGTGAACCTAACCAATGAGGTCCAGATGGCAAACAAAAAAGCACTGAAAAGAGCAGTGAGAGAAAAGGCCCATTTTATGTGCCCCCTTTGCAAAACGCACCAACAGCAATACCAGAGTGCCACAATGGGGGAATCTGCTGGTTTCCAGAAAATCTACTGTTATGAGGAACAAGGGGGGTGTGGTGCTACTTTGTTCGCAAATATTGAATGGAATGTCCGCTTCAAGAATATCTATACTCTTGAAGAGCATGACCCAGAGGGGAGACAACCCCTTGGTCTAACGTGAATCTAGACGCATGTATTCGGACTTCCAAAATTGTGGTGGTCCGGATTTGGGTGAATGGTACGGGGGACAGGGACCTAGTGGTTACCAAGTCCAGTATCCGGAGAGAGTTTAGAAAATGGCTGTTCCTCAATACGGAAGATTGTGAGGCTTTTGACTTCTGGAAAGAGGGGCACGACAGACTAATCATTGCAATACATTGAGGTCCTAATGGCTTTTAAAATATCAAAGAGGGAATGGGCAGGTTTGCAGGAGCAAGCACAAGAGGTAGTAGACGCTAAGAATAGCTACCTAGATTCCAAGTTTGTAGAGATTGAAAACTTACACAACGAATTGGTTGAGGCTATCCAGTCCTACAATGAGGAATTGGACAACACCAAGACAGAGTTGGAGGCAATCGTTACAGACTGGAGAAACTGGAAGGACGGGCTACAAGAGGCATATGAGGAGAAGTCTGAAAGGTGGCAAGAGGGAGAGAAAGGGAGAGCAGTGGGTGAATGGCTGGACAACATGGAGGACAGTGTTTCCAGTTCAGAAAATGCTTACGAGTTTGAAGAAATGGCAGAACCAGATGCCCCAGAATCTTCTCATGACAGTCTAGAGGACTGGGTTACCAACTACTTACCAGAGGAGCAGCAACTAGAACCAGAGTATTGACAGAGTGCCCAGAATCTCCAACACGGGGGTTTTGGGCTAACCCCTATCCAATGAGGTCCAGATGTGGATATTTACCAACCAAGGCTTTATTTCAGTGGTTGCACACCGCAACCATCCCCAACGATTGTTAGTGAGGGCAAGAGCAAAGAAGCACCTAGAAAATCTTTTCCCAGCGATTAAGTCTGAAATTCAAGAAACCCCTAATGCGGATTATGGTTTCCGTGTTGTGGTGGAGAGGGAACTTTTTGCAACTTGGATTAAGAAGCAAGCAACCAAACTAGACTATGATAATTTTAAAAACTCTATTCAAGAACAAGTCTACCACCATGCCGCTAATGACGTGTGGGCTATCATGATGGATTACCAGAGGGGCTTCTATCACCAAGCCCACAGGGAACTACCGGACAGGGACTGGGACTTGGACTGGAATGACTAGAAGGGAGCAAGATGACTACTCAACGGAAAACTCTATTGATTGCCCTCCAAGCCTATGCACGGGATAACCGTGACCTTTGCCCCAGATTAAAACGGGTTGGAGAACGGGCTGTTAGGGCACTCATGAAAAAGGAACTCTATCAAGGGTTTCATTATGGGATTTCGTTTTTTTCTTTAACACGGGAAGAACAAGAAGTTTACAACGTGTTAAAACACAAAAGGATTGGTTTTTAACAGGAGTTAAAAATGTTAGTGAGTAATTGGAGTACTCTTTACGAAACTTGTGTAAATGTGGGAATGGACAGGGACGATGACATTTGCCACATTATCGGGGACGTGGTGCCCTATGTGGATGACCTCCACCAAATTCTTGCGGACCCCAAAAAAGACATTTTCCTAACAGCATGTTCCCAGTATCATGCCCAACACTTCACCCTAGAAAACTGGAGAACTTTTTTTCGTTCATCATGGTCCCTGTTCTGGACAAATCACAGGGGACAATCCGGACCCATCCAACCCCCACAATCTTACCTCCAAGGCACATTTGATGCGACACTGGACTGGGGGGTGTGGTCAGAAGGTTCCGGACCAACCCCAATAGACTGGGCTAAAGAACATGAACGGGCCAGAGATTACCCCAAGGACAAGTCCTTTGTCTTTGCAGACTTTGTTATGATGTTTATTAAAGAGGGAAGCCAATGGAAGACGAGGAATTTGAAGATGAAAATGCCCCAGTAACATTCAATGCTGGACTGATTGCTGTTGTCCGTATCTCTGACCAGTCTATTAGCTGGTTTTGGTTGGAGGACCGGATTGGAGCATTTATTGAGAAAAAGATGGGAGTAGGGCAGGACATTATTAGGGAAATCCTGTTGGATGTGGAACCCAGATATGTGCCCTACGAGGGAGAAGTGTTTGTTTATTTCCCTGTCAATGAGGCTGTTAAACAATTTATAAAAGTTGTTAACTAGCCTTTAACATTCCTTCCTTTTGTCGGGTTATCATGTCATTGATGACCCGGCCTTCTGTTGTCCCCTTGATGTCCAGCCTCAATCCTGCCAATAGCTTTTCCATGACCAAGGCTTTGCTAACCTTGCTGACCCTTGCCATTTCATCCAACTTTTCCCACAAGGCTTTTGTGATGTTGAAGGACACACACTGGACTTTAGGCTTGGCACTGTAAAGAGTGGTAGCCCTTTCCGGTGTCTGTTGGGGCATGTCTGCTTTCTCCACCAATTCAGACATGACTTGGGTACGTTTTCTTCCCGTGTAAGAACAGTAAACTCTCAAGAAGGCAATGTCCTCTTCATTCAAGGGCATGGTGGTCTGCACCTTCTCCCCGTAACGGGTTAAGTAGTAAGTCACGGCACGGTTTAAAACGGTTCCGCTATTCTCACCAAACTGTTTTAAAACCCTTTGTAAAATGTCTTCCTCCAGACTATTCCGGAGTTCTTGTAATTCGTTTTTCATAATGCCCCCCATTATGTGGAGTTAATAGTTACCAATAGCTTAACACCAAGTTTAGAAAAATGAAATGTTAGTATCAGATAACAACTGAGAGAAAAGGTTGACTTTCCCGTTTCATGTTTGTTACTCTCTTAAAGTCCTCTTTACTCATAAACTTCCCTCCGGACCTCTTTAAGAAGGGAAGTTAAAGCAATCCCTGCACGGTTGTGAGTGAAGCAAGTAATACGGGTGGATGGAAGGCTACTAACGGGGATCTTCCCAAGAGCAGCAACCGACTTCCATCTGACCCAACACTGTAAGGATGGGTTTGCTCTGGCTTGATGGGGGAGGAATCTTTAGCAGTCCCACCTCTCCCGTCTTGTTTGCAAATTCGGATGGTCCTTCAAAGAAGCCCGGAGTTTCCCCCATGTTTCTCCGGGTTCCTACCTTCTTCCCCTTGCTAAACTTTACTTTGTTTTAATGCAGTGTTAAGGGTTCTTAAACATAAACGTCCCTTTTAATCAATAAGGTCCTGCCAATGGGTGACCAGACCACACACATTAACCCCCCAGACAACTCCAACCTCCGGATGGATTCCGGAAGGCCCTGCTACGAAACTACGGGCACCCTTCAAGATGAAATGTCCTTCCAAGAGTGGTTTGCCCTCCGGAACAACCTGCACATTAAGAAGATGCCCAGAGCATACGGGATAGACTTTGCCGTCTATAATCAGAACCACATCCTCATGGGCTTTGTGGAGTACAAGACACGCAACCACACAATGGACCAGTTGCGACAGTGGGGAGGGTATAAGCTCAGTGTTCATAAGTTCATGCGAATGGTAGAGATGACAGAGCAGACCAAAAGACAGGCTTGCCTCTTCATTCAAACCAAAGAACTTCCAAACACTCACTATTGGAGGTTTAAAGTTGAATCCGGACAACTGGCTTTGTTCCCTATCCAAGACTGGGAACCGTACAAAGGAGGGGTGGCTGTCTCTGGAAGGAAACGGGAACAGATTGACCCACAGGACACGGAACCAGCCGTTTTAATCCCGTGTGATTATTTCCAACTACAAACTCTGTAACCTTATGATTTCAGCAACTCAAGTCCCTTGGCTTAATCTTACGGAAACAGCAGCACTACTGGGGGTTACTTTTCAGACAGCCCGGAAACTAATCGCTAATAATAAGTTGATTTACAAACGACAAGAAGAGAATGGACGGTTTCTGGTTTCTACCAAGAGTGTTATGGAATACATGCGGAAGGAACCCCGTTATTTAGGGAAAGAGTCCCGAACCTTTGAAAATGGCAAGCCTCATCCCTTGATGACTTATGCAGAGGCTGGGACTTACCTTAGAATTGGACAATCTTCTGTCCGGAAGATGGTGGATAATGGAGAATTAACCCGGAAGAAAATTGGTAGGAAAGTCTTTGTAACTAGAGTCAGTGTCACTGATTATTTGCAGAAAGTCCTTGACCAATGAATCTGGAAATTAAAGACGTTCCTGTTGACCACGTTTTGCCCAACCCGTGGAATCCTAACTTTGTCCCTGTCCGTGTGGACGAGGCAATCCGGGAATCTATCGGTGTCTATGGAATGGTGGACCCCATCACTTGCCGCATTCATCCAACCCAAGAAGGCTTCCTAGAAGTCCTAGACGGGGAGCATAGGCTGGAAGCAGTTAAGGAAATGGGGCACCAGACCATTCCAGTGGTTATCCTACCCTTGGAGAATGATGCCCAAGCAAAACGGTTTACCATCATTGCCAACGAAACCAGAGGGTATGCCCAAAAGGACGCTTTGGCCCAGCTACTACGAGAGATTGATGAAGAACTGGGGACCTCCTCCCGGCTTGGTCTTCCCTACTACGAGGATGAATTCAAAGACCTAATCCAATGGGCGGATGATGCTGCCAAGGATGTAGCACAGAACCACCCTACCCCCTCCCATGAACTGGTCCTTATTGTGAAGCACCCAGAGGAAGGAGGAGACACCCTCTTCCAAACTGTCCGGGACTTCCTTGAAGATAAGTTCCCCTCTGCTGAAGTTTCCCTCCGGGGTTGAGATGTACCCACCCAAAGAACCACACCCACCCGGCACCGTGGTTGACAAGCTGGGCAGGAGGAAAAAGCCAGATACTTTTGAATCCCGGATTAAACCAGAATTAGAGAAACTTAGAGAACTAGCGGAAATCGGTTATACAGACAAACAGGTGTCCGATTATTTCGCATTGGACCATACCACTTTCTGCACTTTAAAGAAAAAGCACCCAGAAATTTCAGAAATCCTTTTAGAAGGGAGAAGAAAGGCCAAGCAAGGAATTAACAATGCCCTTTACAAACGGGCACACGGGTGGACAGAACAGGTCGAGGAATTGGTGGCTGTCCGTGATGGTAACGGGGATGTTGTTAGACATGAAGTAAAACGGGTTAACAAGTATTTCCCCCCAGATATGGGGGCAATGCGGATGTGGACAGCCCACAGGGATGAAGCACACTTTTCAGAACATGGATTGAGCAGGGAAGAACGAATTGAAGTAATTAAAAAGGTGAATGCCCTACGGGACCAGCACAACTGGACAGCAGCACACACCGCAAGAGTCTACGAGGAACACGGTTGCCCCCTTCCCAAGTCCCTAGAGATTGAACTAGCCAAAGAACTAAAGGACAGCCTACCCACCCAAGAAAGCCCATCCTTAAAGATTGTCCTGCCAGATGGGGCTACTTTGGAAGACCTCACCCAACTAACTGATGGAAACGGAACTTAGAATCCTTCCTCACCAACTGGAAGTCCTCAAGAGCCAGAAACGGGAGATATTCCTTGGGGGAGGGGTTGGAGCAGGGAAGACCATGATTGGTTCCCTATGGACGTTACGGAAAGCCCAGACAGCACCTAAAGAAGTCTATGGGCTGATAGTCAGCAACACATACTCCCAGTTGTACGACACCACGGTTAGAGCATTTTACAAGACAGCAGAAATGGCAGGATGCCGTTTACATCCCAGCAGCATTCCCAGAAGCAAGGGGCCTAATGACATTCTATTGCAGGGACGTAACGGGGTTGTTCGGATTCTATTACGGTCCTTGGAACACTACGAAAGGCTTTCTGGACTGGAGATTGGGTTTGCTTGGGTGGATGAGTGCTGGCAAACGGTACCGGAAGCCATTGACCTCTTGAATGCCAGATTACGGGACAAGCGGATGGACCCAAACCAACTGCTCTTTACCACAACCTTGGATGACCCATCCACATGGATGCACAAGAGATTTGTAGAGGACTATGCCCCAGAGTTCCAAGACGTTATTTATGCCAGAACAGGAGACAACCCTAACCTCCCGGAAACTTATCTTGACACCCTCAAGCGGACTTATTCGGATTCCGTTTTCCGTAGGATGGTGCTTAGTGAGTGGGTGGCACTGGACGAGTCCAGAATTTACTCCGGCTTTTCCCGTGCTGTCAATGTGTCCGATAACGTGGAACTTCAACCCGGAATTCCCGTAATTTGGACCCATGACTTTAACGTGGCACTCAACAAGCCCATGTCCTCTGCTGTCATGCAGTACCACCAGAGAACAGACACCTTTTGCATTCTAGATGAGATTATTGTAGATGGGGCAGACACCCACGATGCTATTGCAGAATTTCAAGCAAGGTACTCCAGAATAGACAACCCCATCATTGTTTGCGGAGATGCCGCAGGATGGAGCAAGGACACACGGAGCAGGATGAACGATTACGAAATTATTCGTAGGTCTGGATTCCCTACGATACGGGCACCCCGGAGCAATCCCGGTGTTAGGGACAGGCACAACCTTGTAAACGCTTACTGCAAGAATGCAAGGGACGAGGTAAGGCTGTTGGTTCATCCCAAGTGCAAAACCATCATTAAGGGAATGGAAACGGTCCATTTGAAGAAGGGTTCCAGCTATGTGGAAGATGACAGCCAACGGGAGCAACACGTTACCACGGCAATAGGTTATGCTGTCTGGGAGTTCACCCAGCACAAGGGGCAAGCCCACCAAATTCGGATTGGGGGAATTTGAGAGTTTTTTGCATATGCTTTTAACAAAGAATGTCCAACCATTTAACACGGTCTGAAAATGGATATAATCCCAGCTAACCTAGTGAACCAGACACACCCACAGTATGATTTATTCCTTCCTGTCTGGAATAAATGCCGGGACCTTTACTTGGGAGAAGAAGCAGTTAAGAAGAATGCTCACCGTAACCGCTACCTGTTGAGGCCCCACCGAATGGCGGATGGTGCTTGGGTGGAGTATGTGGAACGGGCTAACCTGTTGGGGCTGTTCGCTAGTACCGTGGAGGGACGTGTGGGGGACGTAGTGAGGAAGGGGGCAACCCTTCAAGGCAACGATGCACTCCAAGAGTTCTGGGACACCATGACCTTGTTAGGTGAGGACTTGGACGGGGTAGGTTCCCAGATAATCCGGGAGTTACTGATAACAGGAAGAGTTTGTGCCCTGTTGGACTTCTCACAGGAAGCTAACCGTTTCTATGTGTCCGTTTACCGTGCGGAAGACCTAATGCACTGGCAAGCCAACGCAATAGGGGAACCCACCGTTTTAGTATTACGGGAAAAGGACTGGGAATTCACAGAGCATAGCAAAACGGAAGTGGATGTCCGGTTAGTGCTGACGATGGAGGAAGAGGGTTATGTTGCCAGAAGATACGCCAACAAAGGGGGGTGGGTTCTGGTAAATGAAACGGCACCAAAAGGCAGAGGGGGGAAGCTAGAGAAAATCCCGGCTATTGTCTTTAACGTGGACCATCTGGGCTTGCCTTGTTCAGACCCTCCCATGACCCACCTATCCAACCTCATTATTTCCCTATTCCGGAACAGTGCGGATTATGAGCAGGGGCTACACGCACTGGGAGTGCCCACCCCAGTGGTCACAGGCATCCGCAAGGAAGACATGACAGACCAGACCCTTGGACCTTCCACACCCATTATCTTGGAACCACCAGATGCAAAGGTAAGTTTTCTGGAGTTTAGTGGGCAAGGGCTTTCCCAGTTAAAGCAAGCAATGGATGAGAAAGTCCTTCAAGCGGTTATGTTGGGGGCAAGGCTAGTACAACCACGGAGACAAGTGGAGAGTGCAGAGAGTGCCCGGACACGGATGGGAGCAGAGACAAGCCTGTTAAACATCTTGGTCCAGAATACGGAAAGCGGATTGTACGAGATGAGTGAACGGTTTTTGGAATGGGCAGGAGGGGCAGGAGCAGAGTTTACCCTAGAACTAAACCGGGACTTTGTGGATGAGGAGTTTAACCCAGATGCACTTAGGGCAATCAATGATGCGGAATTGCAAGGCATCATTAGTCCCATGACAGCCTTTAACCTTAGAAAGCGGTTTGAAATCTACCCAGACGGTTGGACCTTTGAGGAGGAACGGGACAACCTTGACACGATGGGAACAGATGCCAAGAAACCACCAGAAGAACCACCGCAACCCCTCAAGGTAGAACTGGCTGGGATTGCAGAGGACGAGGAAGAGTAAGACATGGCACTCATTGCGGAAATAATCCGGGATGAAGTCTTTGCTAATGCCGTGTCCTTATCCGGTATAGAAAGGGGATTGGTTCAAGGACCCATCCAAGACTTGGTCAATGCCGTCCAGCAGGAGGTAGAAACCAAGCTACAAAAATTTAACAGCCTTACAGATTTCCAACAGAAGCGGTTACTAGCCCAGAAGTCCTTCCTAGATAACACGGCACTCCAAAACAACTTCCAGCAGACAGGGAAAGAGGTTAGGGACGCACTGGTGGACCTTGCCAAACTCCAAGCCCAGCAAGCAGCAAACGAGATTAACAAAGCACTCCAGATTCCCCTTGTGTCCGTGTCCAGTCCTCCCAGTCTTTTCAAGGCATTGGTGAACCGGACCAACATTGAAGGCTTACCTCTGTTCAACTACGACAAGAAAGACGGGACACCGGGATGGTGGAAGAAGTTGGAGAGGGACACCCAGCAAAGGATAGGGCAGGAGATTAGAAAGGGCATTCTTTCCGGAGACACACCCCAGCAGATGATACAAAGAGTGCGTGGGAAAAGGACAAAAAACGGGGACTTTGAAGGGGGTGTTATTTCCGCAACGAAACGGGAAGCGGAAGCAATCACAAGAACAGCAGTCCACAAGGTAACCAATGAGGCCCGGAGAAGTGTCTATGAGGACAACACGGACATTTTAGAGGGTGTCCAGTCTATTGGAACCCTAGACCAAAGAACTACCGAACAGTGCAGAGCATACGATGGCTTAAAGTGGACCATCCCACAGTACCAACCCCAAGGCCATGCCCTCCCCTTTTGGGCACCTCCCAGACACTTCCGGTGCCGTTCTGTGATTGTGCCCGTAGTGATAGGAATTGAAGAGTTAGACAGGAAGGCCAAGGAGAAGGGGCTAAAGATCAATGAGGAAATCCGGGCCAGTAATTCTGGACCTGTTGCCGTGTCCAAGAAGATGGAGACAGGGCAGGACATGGAGCAATGGTTTGCCAAACAGTCCAAGGCATCCCAAAACGGAATGATTGGAGTAGGGAAGGCAGAAATCTGGCGGAATGGACGGGCTAGTCTTTACCAAATGGTTAATGCCTTTGGGGAACCCTTGACCCTTTCCCAACTCCGGGACCGTGTCAACAACAACACCCTCTTGCCAGCACCACAGACTACCAGAAAAACCAAGAAGTTTCTGGAGGACTTGGAGATTGAAAAAATACTAGCCAAGCAAGCAGCACAGTCCAAGAAAAACCTAAAGTACCACAACGAGAACAAGGACCAAGAATGGTATGGGAAGGTAGGGGGCAAGAAGAAAGGGCTTACCAAAGCAGAATATGAGGCAGCAAAGGAATTAAAGGAAATCCGCAAGGGTGCCATAGGGAAGGAGGAAGAGGACCCAGTTGTGAAGGTATGGGGACGGTATTTTGGGACCCCTCAAACCCTTTCAGCAGTGGCCCAAATGCGTTTCATCCGGGCAGATGTAGACGTAAAAGCAGCAACAGCCGCAGTAAACAGGGCCAAAGCTAAAGCCTCATTCCAGAAAGACTATGATGAGTCTGTGAGAGAGTACCAAAACCTCATCGACCTCATTAACACGGTATCCAAGCCCACCCAGATTTCCACCCTACGGACCTTTGCTAAAGACGGGTTTGATTCTTACGCCAAAAACTCCAAGCAAGACATGCCCGTGTTGCTCACCAAGGGGGGACTGAAGGCCAAGGAGGACATGAAACTCAAAGCCAAGGCCAAGGCAGAGAGGCTGGGGGTGGAGGATGTTTATTTAAAGGCCAAGGAAGCAACCGCTAACCTCATCAGATCATTCAAAGCTATTGAGGAGATAAACAAAAAAATAAATGCTCTTCCAATGGGGGACATATCCAAGCCAATGCCAGCATGGGCCAAAGCACAGGCAATTGACTGGTGGGATGAGGAAATTAAGTTTTACAAAGACAAGGCGGACCTAAAGAAATTACGTTACGGCAAAGGGAAGGACCCCAAGGATGTAGCCAAGCAAAACGCAAACATTGATGAATACAAGGCTTATCAGATTACCTTAGAATCAGCAAAGGCAGAGTGGATAAAGGCCCGTGAAATCAAGGACAGTTTCTTGCTGGAAATTAAAGCAGAGCAAGGGAAGCAAGGGGCTTATTTAAAGGCTGTTATCCGGTTGGCAACCAGTGAGGAAGCCAAGGCTAAAGCCTTTGATGCTGTCATTGATCTAAAGCAAAAGGAAATCATAAAGTGGCAGGACTGGGACAAGACAAAGACCAGTTTTGGTCCCAAGCAGAAGGGGTTACTCTATGCCAAGATCCAAGCAGCACAAGAGGTGTTAGACAGTGCCAAGGCGTGGAAGGCCAATTGGGAGAAGGACCTAGCAGGAACCAAGGCCCAGCAAATCAAATCCACCAACGCCAAGAAAACCCTCACAGATGCAGAGGAAGCGGAAAGAAAAGCCAAACAAGCGGCATATAAAAGGGAATATAGAAAGCGGAAGAAAGCGGCACAGGAAGCGGAAACAGCAGCAACTTTAAACCCTAACCAGAATCCAGTAGTCCCAGACCCCCAAGCCTCAACAGACCCCTTTGTCACCAAGCAAACCATCATTGGGGAAAACTGGACCAAGGTACAAAACGCAAAGGGGAGCAATGACGGGGGAGTGTTCCGTGACCAATTGGGTAATGAATACTATGTAAAGTTCATGAAAGCAGACAGGATAAACTCTGAAATTGCTGCTTCCATGATGTACGAAAAAATGGGGATGACCACCTTATCCCCCACCCGTGGAGTGATTAACGGGAAAGAAGCCATTTTGACCCGTTACAGAACAGACTTGGTTGATATGACGAGGGACCAGTTTCTGGACCCCACCTTCCACCAAGACCAGTTTATGGGGATGTTTCATGCCAGTGTCTGGACCAAGAATTGGGACTTTGTGGGGCTTACCTACGATAATCTACGGTATGACCCAGTAGCAAAGAAGATTGTGATGGTGGACCCCGGTGGTTCTTTCCAATTCCGGGCACAAGGGGAACCCAAGCCATTTACCAAAAAGGGGGCAATTTCCGAATATCAGACATTCAGAGGTCCCAAGAATGCGGAGTCTAAAGCGGCAATAGATGGGAGATTGAAGAAGAACGTATGGGATGAGGCCAAAGGGGTAGAGCCATTATTTAGGATTACGGACAAGGACATTGAGAACACCCTACGGGCAAGTGGCTTCCCAGAGTCCCAGATTCCAGAGTTTAAAGAGGTCTTAATGTCCAGACGGGACCAAATTGTGGACAAATACTCCCTTTCTCCAGAGTTTGCGGCAACCATCCGGAAAGGGAAGAGTTGGGACCAAGCCTTGGAAAAACATTTCCCTTACCAAGCAGCAGCAGCAAAGGGACTTAAAACGGAATACATGCCCCATGTATCCGTAAATCCCGGCACCAAGAATTTAGAAGTATCACACGATTATTCAGACATTAACAATGTCCGGTACAACAACAGGAAACAGGTCTTTAGTTCAGACAGCAATGACGAGGTAGTTGCCTCACTTGCCAAGATCAACAAGAAACTCCCCAAGAAACTCCAGTTTGATGATGAGGATTTGAAAATAGCAGAAGGGATAGCCCGGAGTATCATGAGACAGGCTTCTGGTAGTGCTTCTTCTGATGGTTCCGCTTTTATGAAACTGATGGAATTAAAGCACAGGGCCAGCACCAACCCCAAGGTTGGGTATCATAATGGGGCAGGTTCAACAGAAGCAGTGACAGCAGGGAAGGCAAAGAAGGCCGCAAGGGCATGGGCTACCAATATGGTTTCGTACAATACCAGCAGACACGATAAAATACAGACTTTGCTTTTTGGCAATGACAGAACAAGCCCAGAATGGCAGGAGTTTGAGTCAGTATTGAAAAGGGCACACAGAGGCTATGATAGTGAGCTATACAGTTGGCTTTCCGCAAATCCGGACAAGCAAGAAAAGTTATATGGATGGTTAGAGGAGAGGCTGGAACTGGCAAGAGCATTAGACCAGAACCGATTAAGAAGAATCCACGGGTTTAATTACATAAACGTAGAAAGGGGACATAACGGTGCAGAGGAAGCGGCAAATTGGAATGACGCAACCAAGACATTTCATTTTAATGCGGCAACTTCCACCAGCATTTCCCGTTTTACGTTTACGAATGAACCCATGAGGGTAACGGCACAGGCTAAAGTGTCAGATGTCCATTTCTCTTTTCATTACGGCAAAAGCCGTATGCACTACTTTGATGGGGGAGAGGATGAATACATCCTAGCCTCTAGGAAATACCGTGCTAGGATGCTTAAAAATGGAGTTCACCAAAACTGGGAAGTTGGAGTGGACTGGAATATAGAGGACCTTGATTAAATTTTAACACCATTTGAAAAGGCGTTTAAATGAGTCTGAAAACATATATAAACAATTTAGAAGAAGTCCCAGAATCCTTACATGATTATTATCATGAAGACGGGGACGGGTTCCGCTTAGATTTGGAAGGCCAGCAGGACCGGAACGAGTTGAAGAACAAGCTAGGGGAATTCCGGAACAACAACAAGGCACTCAAGGAGCAACTAGAGGCTTACCAAGCCCGGTTTGCAGAACTGGAGGAGGTTGACCCAGCCGAAATAAAAAAGGCCATGAAAGCCCACAAGGAAGCCAAGGACAAGCAGATGCTCCCAGCCTCTGAAGTGGACAGGCTGTTAAAGGAACGGTTGACAGAAGCCCAGTCCAAAAGCCAGAAAGAACTTGAGGAAGCCAAAAGCCTAGCCTCTCAGTTGTCCATGCAAATGTCCCAGATGATGATAGAAAAGCACATAACGGAAGCAGTGCAACAGGTGGGGCAACTCCAAAAGGGTGCCCTCTCCGATGTCCTACACCGTGCCAAGATAGAAATGGATTGGGTAGACGGGGGGTTGGTAGAGAAGTCCACAGGGTTAAGTGTCGAGGCAACGAATTGGGCTGAAACATTATTCAAAAACAGCCCTTTCTTTTTCCAGCCCAATACCGGAGTTGGAAGCAGGGGGAGCAGCAAGGGGAGCAACACACCCAACCCGTTTATGGCTGGGGATACGTTCAACCTCACAGAGCAGGGTAGGTTAATCCGTGAGAATCCCAACGAAGCTATGAAAATGGCAAGGGAGGCCGGGGTGGAGTTGATGCAGTGAGGCATAGAGGACGTAATGATTTAGCCCCAGAGTTGGTAATTGTTGCGGCAATGATTGGGTTAGCAATGATGGGGTTCTTTTTTCTATTTGGAGGTGCAGATGATCCAGAAAGGCAACGAGAAATTCAGCGGTTACAACAAGCCCAAGAGGACACCAAACCACAAGACTAAGTCCCATGCTGTTCTTGCAAGAAAGGCGGATGGTTCTACCAAGTTGGTGAGGTTTGGGCAGCAAGGGGTAAGCGGAGCAGGGAAAAAGCCCAGCAGCAAGAAACAGAAAGCCCGTAAAAAGTCATTTTATGCCAGACATTCCGCCCAAAATGGGGCCAAGTTGAAAGACCGTTTTAGCCCTTTATTTTGGTCTGCGAAAGTGAAGTGGTGAATAACGACAAGTTCCTAGCCTTGGTTGTAATTGTTATGTGGTTATTGGGCTTGTGTCTACTCCTGCTTTTCTTGTCGAGTTGTTCCACAAGTGTCCATTGTGGTAGCAAGACCACGGAGGTTTTAGGCATAAAGTTTCATTCTCCAATTCCCCAGAAATGCAGTGAAAGACCTAACCGTGCAACGGAGATTGTAGGATGGTAATTCTATGGTATGGCTACTTCCTTTTTATTATCTGGGCTGGTTCCCATGACTGGACCGGGGCAGACAAATCTTGTGGAATCTACGGGTGTCTATGATTGCTTTACTAACCCCCTTGGTGTCTTTGGCTACCCAATGGTTTGAGGGGCACCAGAAGAAGCAGGAAGCAAAAGTAAATTCCCAAGTGATAATGGAGCAAGCCAAGGCAGAGGTAATGCGGAAGCAAGCGACATTAAACGGGGACTGGGACTTGGAAGCATTACGGGGACAGGGTTCTAGTTGGAAGGATGAGTGGTTTACAGTTGTTCTATCCTTACCGTTTCTTGGGGCATTTATTCCTGCTTTCCAGCCGTATGTAAAAGAAGGGTTTGTTATTCTGGAGGGGCTACCGGATTGGTACAAGGCCGCATTGGGAATTGCTATTGCTGCATCCTTTGGAATTCGTTCTTTTGCAACCTTCTTTAAGAGGAAGTGATGTTAGTCTCTTTAATCTGGTGGGGCTTAGTGGCTTCCCCTTTCATCTACTGGTTTGTATCTACGCATTAACAAGACTTGAATAGTATTTGCATTCCATGTTAATAGCATTTTAACACAACACTAGACCACGGGGTGGTCTGGTTCCAAAATTCGGGAGCGTTTCCTACGGGGTGGGAGTTTTAAACAACTCCCTTAAATTCTAACTCGCAAGGAAACAAAATGGCTTCCACACGTCTAACGGACATGATTGTCCCGGAGGTGTTTACCCAGTACACCCTCCAACGTTCTACTGAACTCTCCAACCTCATTTCCTCCGGTATCATCCAACAGTCCCCCGTCTTGGGTGGTCTAATTAACGGGGGTGGTTCTACCTTTCAGATGCCTTTCTTCCAGCCTCTTACTGGTGACAGCCAGATTATTGAGGACGGAACACCCTTAACCATTTCCAAGATTACCACAGAGCAACAGACAGCCGTAGTAATGAATCGTGGTGCCTCTTGGGGTTCAACCTTTCTTGCTCACTACATGACGGGTGCAGACCCAATGAGAGCAATAGGTGACTTAGTGGCAAAGTGGTGGGTTGAGGATGAGCAAAAGATTTTAACCTCCCTGTTAGGTGCCTTGTTCAATCCAGCAACCGGAGTAATCCGGGCATCACACACCAAGGACGAGTCTGGAACAGCCTTGGACAATGACATGCTCATTGATGCCGTAAACCTGTTGGGTGATGCCTACACCAAGGTGTCTGCAATGATTGTCCACAGTGCCGTCTATGCAAAGATGGTTAAGCTAAACCTAATCCAGTTTGTCCAACCAGCTACCCAGACAATGAACGTGCCCACCTATATGGGCTTGAGGGTAATCGTGGATGATAACGGGGTAACAGGTGGACCCAATTTTGACACCTACATTTTTGGTGCTGGTGCAATCTCTATGGGTGTGGGTTCCATTGATGGACGAGAAGCCACAGAGACAGACCGGGACAGCCTATCCTCTGAAGACTTCCTAATTCAGAGAAGGCGTTATTGCTTCCATCCCAACGGATTCAGATGGACAGGTGCTTCTATGACTGGGACATCTCCAACCAATGCAGAAATGGGGAATGCAGCAAACTGGTCCCAAGTGTTTGCTAATAAGAACATCCCCATGATTTGTCTTAGAAGTGCAGTCTGATGGGTGCCGCAGCATTCCGGATGATGCGTGAAAAACAAGGGGGTGGTGTGGTAGAGCCAACTGGTCAACCTTCTGCTCCTTCTCCCCAGAAGGAACCAGACCCACCACCTTCCCCCAAGCCTGTGAGGAAGTCAGAGCAACCCGTAGGGAAGAAGTCTGACACACCGAAAGAGACAGGCAAAACGTCTTGAAGGACAAGGAAAAGGAAACCATCCGGAGGGAATTAAACATCCCCCCGGAAGGGGACCTAGACCCCCCACAGGGCCTAACAGATGTCCAGATAGTTCTATTTGGATTGGCTGTTGTCCTCTTTGTGTTGTCCGTTCTACTCCATTTTTTAAAGGACTAAATGGCGGAATATAACCCAAATGAATTCAACTCAACCATTATTCCTTTAACAGAAGAAGAGGAAGCCCCACCACCCCCACCACCCCCTAAACTGGACCCAATCCGGTTAGAGGCTCAGTGTGGACACCCAGATGCCAACAGTTACGCAACAAGAGAACAGGCAGATAGTTTTTATGCTGGGGATGTGTACTTCCGGAACACATGGCAATTGCTCCAGCCAGAGGAAAGAGAGCAGTGGCTAATTTTTGCTGCTAGATCCGTGGACATTTTTGGGCCTTGGGTTGGGGAAAGACAGTTTGAAGAGCAACCAATGGAATTTCCCAGAGTGGAAAAGGGGGTGCCATTGAGCCAATCCAAGATTATCCCAAACCAGATCCCAAAGCAGATTATAGAAGCTCAATTACAGATGCTGGTCTACCTCTACAAGCAGGGGCAGGAAGAAGAGAATTTCCAAACAAAACTTGGAGTCCTAAACGGGCTGGTCCAAATGGAATTCAAGGAAAAGCAAAAGGGCAGAATAACCAAGTTGGTTTCTCAAGGTGAACTGGAGACAGTAAAGGCCCTAGTTAGACCATACTTGGGAACCGGACAGATTTCTTGGTCCCGTGGCTAGTGTAGCGGCACAGACCAAGGGGATATTATCCCAACTATTTAGCCCTTCTGGGCTGGGTGGTGTGTCTGTGACAGTGGAGGGGGTTCTGTATTTGCGGCAGGAAGGCGCTTATTCTCCCACCACGGGCAAGATGTCTTCCGGGCTATACTGGGACACCAAAACGTCCACATACTCCTCCCAGACCCCTCCTAGAGTGCCGCTAATTCAAAAACCAGCAAAGGCCAGAGAAACAGATTGGGGGCAAACGGTCCAGACCCGTTACCTTATCCAGCCCATTAGCGGAGTAAGTCCAAAGTCTTTGGTAGGTGCAGAGTTGGAGGTTCAAGGAACAAAGTTTCAAATCATGGAAGCACTAGGAACGAGTCTAGGAGCAGACCAGATAATCTGGGAGTTGGGATGCCAGTAGGCAATAAGAAAATCTGGAAATCCAATTTAAAGAAGGCTGGGGAAATCTACAGAGAGAAGAAACTGTCCCAAGTCCGTGCTGTGACACTGCAAGCACTCCGGGAAGTAATGCTGGGTTCCCCAGTAGACACGGGCAGATTTAGGTCTAATTGGATGGTGTCCGCAGGAAAGAGAAACAAGGTCCTCAATGAGACTTACCACAAGGACAATAAAAGCGGAAAGAAGGACCAACCCGTTTCCGTGGATGAACTACAAGAAAACCAGAAGGAAATAGCAAAGCTAGGGGATCAAGAGAAGCTATACATATCCAATAATCTGCCATACGCCCAAAGACTGGAAGAAGGACATTCTAGCCAGAACAAAGGGTTTTTTAGACGGGCCAAAGAAAACGCAAAGGCACGGTTTGCGGTGCTGGATGATGTGGTAGTTAAATGAATATAAACGATTTGGAACTAAGGTTTATGTCTTGGTTCTCAGATGCTTGGGGATTGAGGACCCTAATCAATTGGTCCCAATTCAATGCCCCATATGATCTAAAGCAAACCATCCCAGCCCAGACCATCCAGAGAGATGCACGGGGGCAAATGCAATTTGACGAGGAAGGCAACCCCATCCTCACAGGGTACGAATACACCAAGTCTATCTTGGTGCCTAGTTTGGTTCAATTGACAGGCTCTTGGGACGAGTTCCCACCAGAAGAGTCCGTGATTGAATACAAATACGCTTTTTACTCAAACCTCCTCACCAAGAGGATGCAGGGCACGGCAGAAGTCAATAGCCATGTCCAAAAACTCCGGGAAATCTTGGAACTACAAACTCTAGAGTTTGATGAGTTCTTGGAAGGTAGTGTCCACACGGATGTAGTGGAACAAAGGTCCGGATTTGTCACGGACACGGGAGACTTCTGGGAAGTCCCTGTGATTACCAATTTAACCTTTATTGTGTAGGGTGCAACCATGCCAATGAACAGTAAAACCCAACGGTCCCGGAACCGGAAGCTATTTATACTTCCGGAGACAGTAGGAGGGACCCCAGTTTATCCAGCCTCAACAGATGCCTTTCTTGCGGTGGAGTTGTCAGACTTCTCCCAAGAAACGCAAACAGCCGAAATTAACGAGTATACAGACCAGCTATTGCTCAAACAGGAGCAAGTGGTTGGCTTTGGATACGCTAACCCTAAGATGACCCTCCATCCACGTTTTGGGGCCACAGCAGGGGCAGACCCAGTAGAGGGGATTTTACTGGAAAATTTCTTTGGGAAGAAAACGGTAAATGCTGGAACAGACGTTACTTATACTTGGGAAGACCATGATAACACCTTGTGTGCTTGGCACCAGATTACTGATGTGATGCAACAAGTAGCGGCAGGAATGGTGGTTTCAGAAATGAACGTAACCGTTTCAAAGCAAGAGTTATTGTCCTATGAATTCACCATGCAGTCCAACAGGATTTTGCATAATTCCCAGTGTGAGTTAGGGGCAACCCAACCAGCAGCAACTACGGGGGTAGGTTCTACTCTTATCCTAGATGCTGTTGCGTCTTATCTCTGCTCACCGGGGGCACGGTTCGATGTTTATGACGGGACCTCCGGAACATTCATTGAAACCATTACGGTTACCAGCTATGGGGCCAATGACAACGAGATTGTTGCAGACGTAGTAAATGCTGTGAATCCGGGGGACGTTCTAAAGCCAACCCTTCCAGCCGGGACCTATTCCAGCCAGAAACCTTTTGCACCCACAGAGGCTTCCATTTACTTGGGGCCAGCAAATGAGCCACGGGCTACCCTCATGGTTCCGGGCATGAAGTTCTTGACACGGGAAATGTCCATTTCCATGAATAAGAACATTAACACCCCTACGGAAGACGAGTTGAACGGAAGCCTTTATGGTGGGGCAGAGTACGAGATTGATAGCCCAACCATTGAGTTGTCCACCACGTTGAACTTGAGGCCAAAGACAGCCCGATTATTTGAGACAGCCAAGAAGGACCAGTTGCGTTCCTTGGCAATGGAGATACCTTTTGGAACCCGTAAGATTATTGTCTACGTTCCAGAGGTGTTCATGGTTGTGAGTGACGGAGGGGAAAATGCTGGAGCAATTCAGCAGCAAGTAGACTTCCGGATTTCTGCTGGAACGGCAAGCAATGATGCTGGACGTTTTGAGTGGATTGTTGCTTGATTTTTAACACGGGTTTAAATCTTTTTTAATCCCACGTTTTACGGTGCCCATCTGTGAGCAGGAAGCGACAACGAAGCAAGCAGAGGGGCATCTCCAATTTAAAGGCATTTGAGGCTATGGATTTAAGTTTTATGTCCGTTTCTACGGGCAAGATAAAGAAGCAAGTTCACGGGGTAGAATGGTCTTATAGGGTTCCGACAGCCCATGAAGACGATGAATTTCAATCCATCCAACTCCGGATGATGACAGACGGCAAACCCCTTGCGGAAGCCTTCAACCGTACCTCCTCCAACAAGAAAGAAGACCCCAACAAAATTATTAACTTTTCTGCTCTTGCCCTCCGGAGGTTTGAGGCATTGGTTACCGGATGGAGTCCAGCCTTTACCGTAAATGGGAAGGAGTTGGAGTACAACCAAGAGAATGTAAAGTTGATAGTGGAAGACCTCCCCAAACTGGCCCAACAGGTAGACAGTGCATTGTGGGCAGAGTACACGGAGTTTACAGAAGGGGAACAGGGAAACTAGAGAATTGGATTAAAACCCAGACTGGGGACTTTTTCTTTACCGGACAGAGTCCGGAACATGGAGTGGATACAGAGACACCCTGTCTACTGGGGTGGTGCTGTCAAGATGACGGTAATGTGTGGGATGAAGATGGAGTCCCCCCTCCTTGTGAGGTGTGCCCCCGTGCCGGGTTCCAGCTAACCTTTCATAATGAGAGGTTGATTAGAGTTTGGAAGTTTTTGGACATGACGGGCCGGGACCGGATGTTTGACGAGGGGTTTCTACGAGAAGAGGCTGTTGAGGTTGCTTTGAATAGATACCGGATGAATTCAATTAGAAACTACGAAAACCTCCTATACCTAGACACCATGATTCTAGAACACCGGAGGAAAAACAAACCCAAGGAGAAAAAACAAAAATGATTCCCTCCTACTCCTTGGCTCTAACAAATCCGTGACAGCATAAAATGGCAACAGACACCCAACTAGAACTAGGGTTAGATATTAAGCGAATGCTGAAGGAGTTGGACAAACTCCAGAAGCGTTTTGAAAAGGAACTACCCCAAGCAATAGATAAGTCTGAAGATGCCATAGAGGACTTTGAGGATTCCGTTGACAAGTCCATGAAAGGGGCAACCCAGTCCACCAAGCAATTGGGCAAGGGTTTCCAGAACATGGGCAAACAACTGGACAAGATGGACCAGAAGTTTAAGTCAATGGAAAGCTCATTGGGAAGCCTAAAGAGGGGGTTCCGTGGGCTAACTACAGTGGTGGGTACCTTCATGGCTGGGTTTGCCGCTAAGTCTTTTGTCCAGTTTGGTGCCGATTACGAAAGGACAATAGGACAATTAAAAAGCATAATCTCCGGTTCCTCAAAGGATTTAGCCGGGGACATGATGGTCTTGCGGAAGGCCATTAGGGAAACTGGAGCAACCACCCACATAACAGCACAGGAAGCCGCAGAAGCTGCAAAAGCCCTTTCTGCATTGGGGATGAATGCAGAGGACACCGCAGGAAATTTGCAGTTGATGGTAGAAGCAAGTGCCGCATTGAGTGCCCCCATTGATGAAGTGGCCCGGATTGTCAAGAACCAGCAAAACATCTTCCGTATTTCCTCCCGTGAAATTGCCAACACCCTTGTTGGTGCCTATCAGTCGAGTGCTGCAAATCTAGAAAAATTGGATGTAGCTTTCCGGAACGTTGCTAAAGATGCAGCAGGGGCCGGGATGTCCTTTGCTCAAGTCACGGGTGCCCTTGGTTACCTAATAGACCGTGGCGAGTCTGCAATGTTGGCAGGAACCCGTCTAAGAGGGGTAATAGTACGTTTAGAAAAGCCCACAAATATAGCTAAAGAGCAAATGGAAAGGCTGGGGGTGTCCTTTGATAGTATCAAGGACGATGACATGCCCACCCGATTTAAGAAGATAGCGACAGCATTAAAGCAAGTGGGAAGTGCCACAGAACGGTCCCGGATTCTCTCCAATATGTTTGGAGCAGAAACAAAGGGTGTAGCCCAGACGATTATAGAAGGCTACATGGAAGGCACAGACGTAATTGATGGGATGGCTAAGAAGTTTGTAGAAGCTGGTGATGCTGCTGACGCTTACAAGAAGATTGTGGACGATGTCCAAGGGGCAATGGACAACCTTACCAGTGCGGTGCAGGACCGTTTACTGGAAGTGTGGAAAACCTTAGAACCGATTATTAAAAGAGTCCTCAACCAAGCCACAGACTTTATACGGTCCTTGACCAATGAGGACATATACAACTTTATGGAAACGGTGGGGGTTGGGCTAATCAAGGCCGGGACAGCCTTCTACAACATCATAGCCAATGCAGTAAACGCAATCACAGGGTTTGTAAATTCTGGAGGGTTCCAAAAGGTCCTTGCCGTAGGGGCCAAGATTGTAAAAGTCACATTTGGGCAGACAGAGGTTTCAGAGATACGGGAGTTACGGGACGAGATTATCCCGGCATTGGAAGCCCAAATAAAAGCAGATGAAAAGAACCTTGGGAAATTAGGAAACGGGATTATTTCCGCAATTCAAGACACTGCACAAAAGGGATTAGAAGGGATTGGGATTGGAGGAAGGGACGGGTTTAATCTGGGGATGATGACAGATGCCAGTGCTTACACCCAGTTGGAAAGAGCAAGGGAACGTCTAGCGGAGTTAATGAAGACCCACGGGCAAGCGGAGAAGGATTCCACCATCATGCCCACGGTGGGAACGGACACCACAGCAGACCTGTTAAGTACCTTCCAAAAGCACATTGCAGAGATGAGGAAAAACAACATTCTCATGAAGGGAATGAACCCCTCTGACGCAAGCAACAAGACACCGGGCAAAGCTAATGTTGATTATGGCACCAAGAGTGGGCTGGATGAGGCCGCAGAAGACGGGGAAGGGGAAGGTAAGGGTAAACTAAAAAAGGACAAGGACGGGGACTATTTAATCCCAGACAGCATTAAAAGTTTAATCCCAGACTTGCAAGCATTCAAAGCAATGCATGAGGACGTACAAAAGCAAGTCATTGAGTCCATGATGGCTTTGAAGGGTGAGACAGAAAATGTATTAAGGTTGGATGCTGACAGACTAGCAGCACAACAGGTGATAGCCCAAGCAATGGCTATTCAAGCCGAACATTTCTCCAAACCTGCATTGATGCAAGCCCAGCTAGCAGAGAATGCGGAAGTCCTACAAAACATTTTTGAAGACACGGAAGACGTTCAAGACAGGTTTGTCCAGTTACTGGAAGTCCGGAGACAGTTAGAAAGCCAGATTGCAGGGGCAAAGAAGGCGGACACGGTGGAGTCCTTGAAACATGCCCAACTCCTTTATGGACAACTGGAAGGGGTGATAGCGATAACGGATGCCTACGAAAAGCAGATGGTGAGTGAGGCCAAGGCCACATTGGAAGCAAAGAACAGGACAGCCTTTATGGATGCCCAAGTATCTTTGCTCCAGACAGTCCAAGACAAGATGGACAGCAACCTCTCATTTGCGGAGAAATACAAGTTATTGAATGAGGCAAGCCAAGCAGTCGAGGAATTAGCCCTAGCCAATGCAGAGGGGATGACAGCAGAGATGAGGGCACAACTGGACAGCCTCCAGAAAGCCCTTGGTCTGGAAGAGAAGTTGTTAGGGATTAAGGTAAAGCAAACGGAGGAAGAGAAAAAGCAGCAAGCAGAGGCTAAGAAGTCCAACTCTACAAAAGCCATTGAAGCAGGGATGAGGGCTTTGGGGATGAATGCCCCAGAGGGAGAGCAGTCTGGGGAATCCAAAGCAATGGTTGCTGGCATTGCTCAAAGTGGCCCCAATGCTTCCAGAGGGATGAACATTGTAAATTCTGCTACACCCCAAGAAGCTGCAATTAAGTTGGTCATGTCCAACGAGAAGGTAAAGGAAGGGCTGGACAAACTCTTTGGAGCAATCTTTAAGCTAGTAGACCCCTTACTGGACATGATTGGGCCAATGCTTGGCTCTGTAACAGAATTGGTTGAAGCATTTAAACCCCTTACACAAGCACTAAAACCCATTGGCAAGCTAGTTCAAGGGGCATTTATTAAAGTAATGAAGGCTCTGACAACAGCAATTAAACCCCTTGTCCATGTCCTTGCTCAAGTTGTTAGTATTTTTGGGGCAATCTTTGGAGCAGGAGGTGGGGGTTCTGGTTCCTTTGGAGATGGGATTGAAGACTTAGAAGCGGCACTAGCCTCAGTCCGGGGTGCCTTGGAGGAGATGAAGTTTGGGGACATGAACCCAGCCAGTGCAGTAGAGAAACTGGGAGAAGCACAGCAGAAATATGATGAACTAAGAAAGAAAGCCTTTGCAGGAGATGCAACCCAAGAAGACATAGAGAAGTTTGTAGAATTCTCCAAGACCTATTTGGAGTTATCCAAGGACGTAAACAAATCCAGTAGCAAGTACGTCAAGGACTTCAACAAGGTAAACAAAGACCTAAAGAGCATGGAGAGTGCCCTAGAGGGTGCCATAGGTGGAGGGGAAGACGAGGGAGGATTTGGTTTTGATATAGGGGCAATATTTGAAAAACTCTTGGGATTTATTGGCAAACTGGCCCAAGCCCTTGTCGAAGCTATTTTAGGGTTACTGGAGGGTGCCGTTTCGTTAATTGCAAAGCTAGCCCAGTTAGTTTGGGACAAGATTGTTGAGTTTTTCACAGGTGCGGTGGACCTCTTCACTAAACTTTGGAGATTTATCTGGGGGATAGTCGAAACTCTATTCACAGGTGCCATAGACCTCTTCACCAAACTTTGGAAGTTCCTCTGGGGAATAGTCGAAAAGATATTCAAGGGTACAATAAGTCTATATGAAAAACTCTGGAAGCTAGTCTGGGGGATAGTTGAACAGTTGTTTGAGGGAGGAGTAAATTTAGTCTCACAACTGGCAAAATTCATCTGGGACACATTGGTCCGATGGTTTACGGGCTATGTCAATATGTTGTCCAAGTTTTACCAATTCATCTGGGACATAATTGTTAAAGCCTTTGAAGGGGCCAAGAGTTTACTAAGCAAACTGGTGGAATTCATCTGGGGGATAGTTGAAGGCTTTTTCAAAGGGGCTGTTAGCTTATTTGAACAACTCTGGAAGCTAGTCTGGGGGATTGTTCAAAAGATGTTTGAAGGGACTTGGAATTTACTGGAGAAGCTAGCCAATTGGATTTGGGACGTTGTCCGCAAGTTCTTTGCTGGTTATTTAAGTTTGATGTCCAAGTTCTACACCTTCATTTGGGAGAAGGTAAAAGAGTTCTTTGAAGGTGCAGTTAATTTGCTCCAACAACTTGCCCAGTTTATCTGGTCCACGGTTAACAGTTTCTTCTCCGGTGCTGTCAATCTGCTTGCCCAGTTTGCCCAGTGGATTTGGGACAAGGTGGTTGCCTTCTTCCAAGGCTACCACAATCTGATGACAAGGCTGGTGACCACGGTTTGGAACAAGGTAGTTGAGTTCTTCAAGGGCTACCACAATCTGCTAGTTAAGTTTTACACCTTCATTTGGGAGGTGGTCCAAAAATTCTTCACAGGAGCATTTAACCTTCTAGCCCGGTTAGGCCAGTTTATCTGGGGTGTGGTTCAACAGATGTTTAAAGGCGGATGGTCTTTAATCTCTCAAGCCATGCAGTTGTTGCAAAGCATTTTGACCAAGGCATTTTCTGGAGGATATAGCCTATTTAATGAGATAAAAAACCGGATTTTGGGCTTTCTGTCCGGTGGTCGAAACATCATTCAAGAGATAATAAACAAGATTTTAAAAGCCCTTGGAATCAATGGACAGAAAGGGGAAATCCCCATCCTACCAAACCCGTTTCATGCTATTTTCGGAAGCAAGGGAGGACCCAAGCATTTTCTGTCCATAAAGTACAAGTTTGGAGAAGGTGGGGACGTTCCAGAATTTGGAAGAGGTGGGGACACGATTTCCGGAGGAATGGCAAGAGGACCCTCCCACCAGAGTGGAATGTTGGGGATGACCAAGGACGGGGCACCGTTTCTCTTTGAGGGTGGTGAATACATTGTAAACAAGAGGAGTTCCCAATTATTGGGGACTGATTTCTTAGCCAGAGCAAACAGTGTTAAATCTGGACAGGAGAAATCTAACTTTTTAAACAGTATTCTTTCCAAGGCTTGCCCGGATTGTATGAAAGGGGCACTTCCTCAGTTTGCAACTGGTGGCTCATTATATAGCCCATTATTTGGGGCATTAAATGATTTACCCTCTCTTCCACCTACCACAACTGCACCCCCTTCCCAGTATGTTGCACCCTCCGGAGGTGGCTTTAATTGGCTTAACAGTGCCAGTGGAAACATTAACTTATTCAGTCTACCCAACCCCCTCAAAGGAATTGCAGGGCCTAAAGGTGGTTGGTCTGGGAAACTCAGCTACGATTTAGCAAAGGGTAGCTTTGGAGTAAAGCAAAACTTAATCTCTTTGGGTGTTGGCGGAACCCCTCCAAAGGATTATCTCCAGAGTGGACCCTTCATTGACTTTGTAGATAATTTCTGGGGTAACTCGCATTCCGCTACTTTGTTAGATGTTACTAACCCCTTGAGAAAAGCGGCAAACCAAGCAAAAGCCTTGTGCATGGGGGACGGGGGACCAATCCCAGAGTTTGCAATGGGTGGAAGTCTGCACCGGACAGGAAGCAATGTTGATTTGCCGGAATATTTGGGAGGTATTAGTTTACCCAATCCCGTAAAGATCATTGAAGACGGGGTAAAGGGGGTAAACAATGCTATAAAAAGTGGTGTTAAGGCTTTGAATGATGCAGTTAGCCCAGCATTAAACTCATTTTTAAAAGGAGTTGGGGTTGATGATCTAACCGATTTTGCTAAAGGTCTGGTAGACGGTTCTATTGATATTGTAGACACGATGATTAAACAGGGGGGGGACTGTATCTCTGACCCAGTGAAGTGCGTTAAAGATTGGTTTAAGAAAGCAAGCGATTTGTGCAAAGACGCAATGGGTGCCCTTGCTAATGCCGCAGGACCAGAACAGTTAAGGTTGGCGCTGAAATTTAATAGCCTAGACTTCTGGAATGCCAAGGTAAATGCAAACTTTGGGGGGGATGTTCTCAAGTTACTCAATACCGGAATTTCAGCAGTAAGTTCAGTAGCTTCCGGATTCACGGGAGTTGAGAAAAAAGATTGGCGGAAAAATGCTGGGTTTGCTCCAAACAATAGTCCCGTTATTCCCAAGGAAACAACCTCTATTACCCCAAAGGTTAGTCCACAAAAGGAGGTTGGAGTAAGTCACCACCTAGACGGGATTTTCATGCAATTCTTTGGAATGACTTATGCCGAATTCATGGAAAAAATTGGAGCATTAAAAATTCCGGGATTTGGAAATGGTGGACTGGTAACCGGGCCTAGCCATGCCCGTGGAGGAATTCCAGCAGAGTTAGAGGGTGGGGAATTTGTGATTAGAAGGCAAGCGGCACAGATGGCAGGATATGCCAACCTAGCCCAATTGAATGCTACCGGACAGATGACCAACGACAGGTCCACGGCAATTTTAGAAAGAATTGCCCAGAGGCTGGAGCAGCAACAAGCCCCACAGGTAACCGTCCATGTTTACACGGATTTGGAAGGGCAAGTCCAAGCAGGAATAAGCCATTTTAAAACGGAAATAAAAAACCGTGCAGACCGTATTCGTTCATCTAACCGGGAGTTCATCCCCATGTCTGCATTGGTCTAAATGCTTCTAGTAACCATCACAGTGGACACGGTAGATTACCACATTGCCCCAGACAGCTACCAAGGGGATTTCTTTTACTACCCCTTCATTACGTCCATGCCGATGTTGGAAATAGGACCTCAAGGCTCTGGGGGGTTGATAGGGGTACGTTTAGGGAATATTCAGCTAACCCGTGACAGCAGCAACCCAGACCATCCTTTTGGGGTGGACCGTTTCAACAAGTTGATTTCCGAACCCAACCAATACAACTGCAAAATTATCTGGAGCAAAACCAAGGAAGTCTTGCACGATGGGACGATAGCACTTGCAAACGTTTCAGACCAAACCTTGGATTTTACTTTAACTGATCCGGTGTATGAACAGGATTTAAAACGGTATTCAATCACAGAAAAATGGTTTTTTGTCGAGGATGTGATTGCCCCCACGGGAGGGGGACCCATTAACGTTAAGGTGTCCGGACATGAGTTTGTTGTAGGCATGAGGGTTGTTTTTGCCGAAATGACGGGACCGGGGAGTGAATTGAATTACACTAAAACAGATGACAACTGGTTCATTGTGGGAACGGTTGCAAACGAGTTTATTGGAATATTTACCCAAGATTTTACCCCATTAACAGCAGGGGTAACTCTAGGAACTCCAGTTTTTGATAATGGAAGTGCTGACGGTATCCCCAAGAATAGAATAGGCATACCAGCCTATGTCCCGTTTTGTCATGGTTCTGTATTCCACAAAACTCCTGTTATTCGTAGATCAACCCAAGAGGTAGCCAACCCAAACCTTATAGCCACAAATCCTTCATTCCCCTTAGAGGTTTATGAGGATGGTGTCTTGATTGGAACCAATGACCCGTCCAGCCCGGAAGCCTACACCAAGGCCCCAACCTCAGAAGTGATTTATTTAAATTCTCCAATGGCAGACGGGAAACTTAGCATTTGCGGAAGAGCATTAACCGGGGGGACAATCAACGAATTATTCCGGCATTTCTCTGGTCTTTTGGGGCTAGGATTTGACGATAGCAAGGCGTAACAAATGGCAGGAACAACCGAAACGGCAGACAAGATTTATAACGTTGCTTATACAAAAGTTGGAGGTCCTTGGGAAATCTTGGACACGGTAACGATTGAGATTGATGACAATTGTGTGGTGGAGGTTGATTTACCAGCAGGAACGATAGAAGAATCAGAAATTAGGGTGATGTTCTAATGAGTGATGGAGGACAGGTCCTTGTGGTGGACCAGATGGGGGAAGTTGCGGAAAGGGGCAACTACTACGTTGTGATTAGAGAGGGCAAGGTCTGGTTGGTCAATAGGAACCAAGACATAAACCCAGTGGTTGCCAAGTTTACAAGACCAGCCCTTCTTTCTATGCAAGTCAACCAACCCCACCCCACCCGTAAACTGATTAGCTCATTTACTCAAAACATCCCATACCCTCACAGCAGAAGGCTGGAGCAGCAACAAATAGAAGTTCATATTGAGGCTAACACCTTTGGAATGGATGAAGAGGTAAAGCCTTTGTCCCAAGTTGAGAAGGAGGTAGAGAACTTCTTGCTCAATTGGTACAACATCCAAAAAAGGCCCAAGGTAAAGGTCCAAATTCAGAACATTCAGAAATTTGACATAGGAGACAGGATTGAATGTTTTGACGAGTATTTGGAGATGAAAGCAGTAATAACCATTGAAGGCATTACTTACCATTTTGAAGATGAAAGAACTACAGTAACTGGTTTTGCTCTTGTCAACCATGTCCGGGAGTCTTAGGAATGAGGCTTTTGTCTAACCCTGCTGAAATGACCCTTTCTTCTGTTGGAGTCCCTGTTTCTGCTGACTATGCCTTGGACAGTGTCCGGGACAATTACCCCTCCCATCCCTACATTTCAGACATGCACACGGACACCATAACCGTGGGCTTTGATGCTGGACAGGACAGCCTTTTCTTAGGGCATGTCATGGCAGAGGAGGTAACGGTAACTTTTAATACTGGGGAGGTGGAATCCTTCCCCCAGAGGATAGGCTGGAATAGAGTTTTTGCTAGAGGAAGGAAAAAGCTAGGAAATGACATTTGGGTGGATGTCCCAGCCACGGCAACAAGTGCGGATGTCGAGTTAAAGAACGTGGTCAACGTGGCGGAAGGGATTGACACCTTTTCCAGTAATGGAACAGATGGGATTTTAAAACAGGGAGCAGACCAGATAATTTTTGAGAATTACCCCCAGCTAAAAGTAGGGACGTTTTTGGTTAATGGGGGGATGACTTACCAGATAAAAGAGTTACGGGGGGCAGGAACAGGGGTAGACGATGTGGTCCTTAGAACTGGTGGAAGTGCAGGTTTTACCATTTCAGAGGTACGTCTACCCCTCTCCATTGGTTTAATACGAGTTGGGAAAAAAACGCAATTTCCTAACCCAACAGTGGGGTTGATGATGAACACCCAAGACTTTGGAATTAGACGGGAGTCTTTGGGGGCAATGCTTTACTCTCCCCGTTCTATGGTCCGGGCCTATTCGGTGCCAATGCAATTGACGAGGGAACAGTTAGATTTGTTTATTGTGACTACGGAAGGATTACGAGGGACACCCGTTGCTTGTGACTTGCTAAACGGGATGGACCCTAGAAGGGTTGGATACATGACTTTGGTTAACCCCCCAGATATTAACGCAATGGTTAGATTGTACAGCATATTTGAGGTCAATTTTGAATTGCGTGAACTGTCCTAATTTTTAACACGGTTTTAAAATGGCTACTCTTTCCACGTTAAAAGTAAACCGGATTACTTCCAGAGATACGGCTACAGAAGTCCAGATAGATAAGCAAGTAAACATGAACAACAACCCTATTGTTGGTGCGTTGTCTGTTTCCACAAACGAGATTATTGCCCCCAGTGCAACCCAGTTAAAGGCCGGGATTATGTCCACAGGGGACAAGGCGAAACTGGACAATATTGAAGCACAGGCAGACGTAACCGATTCAACAAACGTCCATGATGCCGGGGCAATCATGGAGTCAGAGTTTTCCGGAAATACGGGGGTGATGTTCCGGAAAGAGTTGGATTCTGGAACGGGTTTGCACACCTACGAATTAAGAAACGATTACCTAAACAGTGATAGTTTTGACAGCAAAGTAGGCTATGTCAAAAGTGACGGTTCCGGAAATCTCCAGTTTGATAACAGCACCTTTTTAATCCAGAACCAGCCGATAACGGTAGACGGGGATGTAGCACCCGTGTCGAGTGGTACGACACCCACCAATCTAGAGATGGTTTTAGATTCTCAAGCCATTGTAGGGAAGCCTCAAGTAGCAGCAGCAGACGAGGACGATGACAGGATTTTATTAGCCCAGCAAATGTCTGATGGTTCTTATGAATTGCGGCAGATTAGCCCAAAGGACTTTGGGGCTGTTACTTCTGGTGGTGGTTCTTCAATAGGTTCTTTTGATGGGACCAAAGGAGTAAACAGGGAAGCAGGAGAAACAGGGACGATAGTTACGTTAGAAATCAACAATGCTGCCATAAATACCCAACCAATGGCATACGGTTCCGGGAGTACACCAGCCTTGAAAGGGACAGACGAGTTGATGGTGGGGAGGGCATCCTTGGGGCTGTTGGCTAAGACTACACTAAACGAGTTGGGAAGCTGGTTTACCAATGTGTTTGGCTTTGGTACTGGAGGAGGAGGTGGTGGTGGTGGCACAACCAGTGTTACTGGATTGGCTATTTATTTTGAAATTGATTCCAACGGAGATTTAACACTAATCCACACTGGTGGATTAACATCTAGTGAAATGTATATAAACGCCAACAGTGAACTTGTAGCAGTAGTGGTTTAATGGGTGAGTCTGTTGTTGGAAGGGTTGTCTTTGTTCCTAGAGGGGCATGGTCAGACGTATTAGCGGCAAATGAGCAGTTTGTTGTTGATGACTTGACCACATGGAAAGGACACCAATATTTAACTAGAACTGTACACACCCCACAATCCACTATTGCAAGCGGAGATGGGACACAACCCGGAGGTCCTTACAGCAACAGCCTTTTTTATTCCTTTTCAAAAGGTTTTGAGCCAACCGGATTATTCTGGGACCAAACCAGAACGTATTACCCCGGTGAGTTGGTTTTTTTTGGTGCCGCAACGTATGCGGCAGTTAAACAGTCCTTCAATTATGAGCCAGATAAATACCCAAAATTCTGGTTTAAAATGGCTTCCGGTGCCATGACATGGACAGGGAATTTTGACACTAACAACTATTACCCCACCGGGCAGGTAGTTATGTACAAAGGGAGTTGTTATTTAACCAATAAAGGGAGCGGAGGGCATGACCCAACCTCCACCAAGGGCTTGTTAGATTATGAGTTAATAGCCCAAGGACTTTGGCCTAGAGGTGTTTACACATCCACCTTTACTTATACGGGAGGGGAGATTGTCCGTGCCCGTGCAGGAATAGCACAACCCACTAGAGGGGGTTCAACCTTTGTTATGTCAGACAGGGGAGGAGTTGGTGCTGGGAGTCCTCCCAAGTCTACAGCAGCATGGAAAGAGGTTTGTAAAGGATTAAATTTTGCCCCGATTTATTCGCTAGGTTCCCGTTATTACGAGGAAGACATTTTAAAATTCCAAGGGGACATTTATTACTGTGCATCCAACCCCAGCACAACAGGAACCCCAGTAAGTGAACCCACCCATTTTATTAAAATCCTAGACCAACAATTCCAAGCCCCAGTCCAGTTTAATGTACTGAACATGCCCACCAAGGTGAGGGTTAGAATGAACACGGCAGCAAGTGCTTTTGATGCGGTAGACTGGACAACAATACACGGGGAAAATGATTATTTTGACTGGGTGATATTTTGGCAGAACAACCCCGATATTTTACGAATTACACCGGAGCAAAGGGCTTGGCATTTCCCTACTTATTGGCGTTATGGGATACCAAGTGCTTACCAGTGGCAGACTAATCCGGGGCAACCAGACACAAAAGGAAATGTCCCCTTTGTCCCAGTGGCTGGACCCTACACTCCCAACTATGTTACTAAACCTGCTCCTCCTTAATAACTAATAATGGTTTCTAAAAGGGTTAGAATATGCCTGTTTTAAATCTTGGAAGAGTTCGACCAGTTTTCCGGGGTGAGTTTTCAGCATTAGATGGTCAAACGATGACCAAATACGATGTGGTAACTCATGCTGGAAGTGCGTGGTTTTATATTTCTGGGACGGACACCGTTGCTAATATTAACCTTACTTCTGGCAACCATCCGGGCACCTCTAACAGTGCTGGGAACTGGCAGGAGATTGCTAAAGGGGTGGAGACTGTTGGACTTTATTCTAATGGCACAACTTATTTCCAAAACCAAATTGTCCAGTTTGGTTCCTCCTCCTATGTAGCACGGCAAAAAGTCCCGGCAGGAAGTGGGAACACCCCCGGAGTTGCTACGGCATTCTGGCAAGAGTTTGCTACGGGTTTTGGACGTTATGCTAACGTTTATGTAGACACCACCAGTTACGGGACAGGGGACATTGTCACATGGAAGGGCAACACCTATATTGCTAAAACTACTGTTCCACTAGACGGGGGAGGTGCCCACAGACCAGACAGGTGGGCAGACTGGGATTTAGTGGCCCAAGGTTATTTCTTTGCTGGGGAATGGGACCAAGCAGTTGTAACAAATTCCCATTTTGGAGTAGGGACCGTGGTTTCCTACCGTGGAAGTGCCTATGTAGTAACCAACAGATTGGGAGTAAACAACACAAAAGTCCCTCCCGTGTCCCCAGAATATACGAAACTATTTGAGGGGATAACACTAGGATTTAATCCCGATAGCACCCTATTGGGACACTGGCACAGTGCGACCACCTACTACGAGGGGGAGATGGTTACCTATATAAACGCAATCTATATTGCAAACCGTATTTGCAATGCTGGAGAAATTCCCGGTGCTACGGGTTCATCTGGTTGGACTGAAGTTTTGGCACTAGACACCCGTTATTTAGAGATTAAGACTAAAACAGCCACTAACGTAAGATATAGGTTCATTGGGTACTGAAGTTGACAACAGCAATAACAGACCGGGGGACATGGACAAAGGAAAAAGAATACTTTGAATTTGACCGTGTAGCCTTTAGGGGTGCCCTCTATGTCTGCAAATATCCAGAGCCACACGTTGCCAGCAATGCCTCCATGCCGGGGACCTATCCGGGCATGTCAATGTACTGGTCACACCTTTCTGATGCCTTGGAACAACTCCCAGAAGTGGAGAAAGTCCCAGCATTTTCCGAAAGGCGGATTTTAAGGATTTGGTTTTCAGATGAGACTTACCACAAAGGGCAAAACGTTTTCTTTGCCTTTGAAATCTGGGAATGTCTACAACGAGCAGAACCAACAGAGAGTCCAGAGACACACCCTTGGAAGTGGAAGTCTGTTCAAGGCAATGATGATGAGACAACAGAAGGAGGAGGGGAAGGAAGCCTTTCTGATACTACTAGCCCACCCTATCCGGGCTATGAGTTCACATTTGAGGAAGAGGCTTTAATCTGGGAAGTGGTCCACAACTTTGGATGCAAGCGGTTTTATTTTGAAATCTACGACACAACAGACCGACAGCATTTTGGATGGACACGGGAATACATGGACGGGAACACGGTTAGATTTTATTTTAATCAACCAATTGCAGGACGTGTCCAAATGTGGGCACTTCAACCAAAAAACAGACCCTTAAATGATTTGGGAGTCACCCCTGTTTGTCAGACTGTCCAGATTTATGAGGAGGACTTCCCAACGGCAAGCAATGAATGGGTAATAAGTCATTCCCTCAACATCCGAAAAATAAAATGCCAAGTTTTTGACGAGGAAGACAGGCAGCATTTTGCCTTCCAGAAGAACGTAGTAAACAACCAGATTGTCCAGTTGAAGTTTGAGCAAGAACTGGCTGGGCATGTCAGACTTATCCCAATGACAGGTTAATTGTAAAGACCCTGTAACAAACACCTTGAAGATTCATTCCTCTTGCATGGTAAAAAAGAGGGAAGAAAAAGTTTCAATATTATTTTAACGAGGGGTGAATGGGCAGGAATGTCCTGTTAAGAAGCAAGCATTGTGATGTCACAAAATTATTTTTCTTTTAGGAGTTTTTAAAATGGCAAGCTACCCCCTTTATCATGGGATTGAATTAGCCCAAAACGCACAGATTCACAACCTAGTCTTTGAAACGAGAACAGCAGACCCAGCAAGTGGGGAGTTGGTTGTTGGACGGCAATGGTACAACAGCACGGACAACGTTTTCCGTATGGCTGTTGCAGACAGCAACGGCACCTTGGTGGTGCGAACATTTACCACCAAAGAAGCTATGGACGTGGAGAGGGCAAGGATTAGCACTCTAGAGGCTGAAACGTTCTATGCCGATGGCAGACGGGCAATGAGTGGGGATATTGATGCAGCAAGCAATCAAGTCCGAAACCTTGCAGCACCAACAAATGACGGTGATGCTGTCAACAAGCTATATGTAGATGATAAGTTTGCTTCTCTTGGACATGCCTTTGAATATTGCGGAAGCGTAACCCCCGGAGCAGATGCCAGCACAGCATTTGACATGGACGGGCTAACGCAAAAACAGCCCGGAGACTACTATAAAATTATTGGTTCTGGTTATGTAAAGATTGGGACAGCCGCAGCATTCTACGTTAATGCCGGGGATAGCCTCATCTGGAACCCAGACGGGGGACTAGACAAGTTTGATAATACCAACAGTGAGGTTTCCGGAACAGACCAGTTTATTACCGTTTCTGGAAGCACAGACACCGGATTTGCTGTTGATGTTGCCGCAGAGTTTAAGGCCCGGATGTCCACCGTGGAGTCCCGTGCAGACAGCATGGATAGTTTGGTTGCTGCAAACCAAACAGCCACAGGGATAGCCTCAGACGGTTCTTATGTCCCCAGTGTTGGCTCTAACTACATTGCCACAGCAACCAGTGTCCACGATGCTACCATTAAGCTGGACACCAGTTTAAAGGCTGTTAGTGATGCACTCGACACTGAAACCAGCAGAGCAACCACGGCAGAGAATGCCATTGACACCCGTTTAACCACGGTTGAAGCACAGGTAAATGGAAACATTGGTGACAAGAGCAATCTAACCACCGATGATAAGACTAACATTGTTGCCGCAATCAATGAGGTTGACGGGCAGAACGACAGCAACAAGCAAGCAAGCGAGGACCGGGACACCACCATCCGGACAGCCTTGGGTATTGCCGCAGACGGTTCTTGGTCCAAGGGTGTTATTAACGACACCCTCAACCCCGGAGATGTGGCAACGGCATTGTCCAACGTGGAGACAGAAGTTACCACAGGACAGTCCACCCTCAATGCCCGTGTCAATGACTTGCTAGCCTCTATTAACAGCAAGATTTACAAGTACGCTTCCGCAAGTGCGGCACTTGCCCACAACTTCAACCACGCACTTGGGACCACAGACTTGAATGTTCAAGTGTGGGTGCAAGACCCAAGTGGAGCATGGCGCAATGACATTGTGCCAGTAACAGTGGTTGACGATAACAATATCGGATGTCTGTTGACCCAAGCAGCACAGGTAAAAATCCTTGTAACAGCCGTAACAGCCGCAACAGCAAACGCAGCATAAAACGGTTTAATCTGGCCCCAGAAATGGGGCCACACCAGAACAAGGAGTTTTTAAAATGGCAGAGCAAAGACTGTTGAACACCGTAAGGGCACACGGGCACCTTATCATTCCAAACATTGAAGAAGGCGAGGATTTTCCACCAACTGCTTATGACGGTGAGTTGGTGATGAAGCAGGGCCAGTTATGGAACTACG
>Ga0181566_10000099_pt1 | contig 56594 bp, 53 predicted proteins | sample 101ome_15_FD_133762 | JGI IMG/M metagenome (GOLD analysis project Ga0181566, IMG submission 133762) | Coastal salt marsh microbial communities from the Groves Creek Marsh, Skidaway Island, Georgia - 101402AT metaG (megahit assembly) | ecosystem: Environmental > Aquatic > Marine > Intertidal...
AAGGGCCATAGAAACCAGAGGCGTATTTGGCGGCATAGGCCATGATCATTGTATTGCGATGGTTGGCCTGTTCCAGCGCCGTGCGAATGGCGCCAATGCGACCATCCATCATATCGCTGGGCGCAATGATGTCGCAGCCTGCGTCGGTCTGCACCAGTGCCTGTTGGACCAACACGTCAACTGTTTCGTCATTGATGATTTCATCTCGTACGATCAAACCATCCTGCCCATGGCTGGTATAGGGGTCGAGCGCCACGTCACAAAGCACACCAATATCCGGCACCTGTTGCTTAATGGCGCGTACTGTGCGGCACACTAGATTGTCGGGGTTTACAGCTTCCCGCCCGTCTTCTGTCTTCAGGGACGGGTCTGTTTGTGGAAACAGGGCAATCACGGGAATGCCGAGGTCGCAGGCTTTGGCGGCGGCCTCAACAGCCAAGTCGATCGTCAACCGTTCCACACCCGGCATGGAGGCCACTTCGGTGCGCGTATTGTCGCCATCCTGTACAAATATCGGCCAGATCAGATCATCGACGCTGAGTGTGGATTCGGCCACCAGGCGGCGGGACCAGTCTGCCATACGAGAGCGGCGAAGGCGGGTGGCAGGAAATCCACCGATATTGTTTGTCTTGTTCGTCATGCCTTATTCATTTCCTGCTTCGCAGTTTGGCCTAAAAGCGCAGGTTGGTGCTCTTTCATCAACTCCGTGAGAAAGTCGCACACAGCCTCGACGCGCGCAACATGGCGTAAATCTTCATGAACAACGAGCCAAAATTCACGTCGGATGTCAATTTTCTCTTCCAGCAGGTGGACGAGGGAGGGTTCAGGGTCCGCGGCAAAGCGGTGTAGTAGCGCCAGACCCAGACCAGACATGGCGGCGTTAAAGTGAGCAATCACGCTTGTGGACTGGAAGGTAAAGTTGGGTTCGCGCACCAGCTCGTCAATAAAGCGCAACTGGGGCAGGGTGACGAGATCTTCAATATACCAGATGAAGTCGTGGTCCTTTAGGTCTTCGACCTGCCTGATGGGCGCGTGATGATCAAGGTAGGACCGTGCTCCATACAGACCCAGCGCATAATCAGCCAGTTTCCAGGCTACCAGCCGCCCGGTAACCGGACGGGAGAGGGTGATGGCCAGGTCGGCTTCCCGGCGCGACAGGTTCAGTGGTGGTGTACTGGCAACCAGCTGGATGGTGATGCCGGGGTGCCGTTCCCGGAACTTGTCCATATGGCGTGACAGGAATTCAATCGCCAGGCCCTCGGTGGCAGCCATGCGCACCGTGCCCGTCAGCGTGGCGTCTTCACCTGAGACCTCTTGATACAAGGATACGGATTGAGCTTCTATGGCTTCAGCATGGGGTAGCAGGGCCTGACCGGCTTTTGTCAGTTGATAGCCCCGTGGTGTTCGGTCGAAGAGGCGCGTATCCAGCGCTTCCTCCAGCGCCGTAATGCGTCGTGAAACGGTTGTATGGTCGACGCCGAGCCGCTGTGCCGCACTTACCAATCTGCCGCGGCGCGCCAGTTCCAGAAAATAGCGGAGATCATCCCAGCTATACATATGCGCACTCCGCTAATCCAGTTTCCCCAAGACGCATGACTGGTCTGCATTTTTGCAGACCATCGGCGAACAATTTCGCATAGCCAAGCATATTTGTCTTGTATAGAGTGCCCTGCACAAACTGGTCGTGCTGTCAGTGCGGCTGGAAAGGGGCGCGTCAGCGTGTTTGAGGCGGGCATTTTCATGTCTGTGATCTTTATGAGTGAGATCAAACAGGTTATTCTGCGACTCTGATATTTGGGACACGTCAAAAGGAAGAGAGACTGTCATGCTTGAAACCGTAGAAAAATCTGAAGCTCAGATTGAAGCTGAAGCTGAAATTTCGGCCCTGATGGAGCGTTCACGCGCTGCCCAGGAACAGATCGAAAATTATACACAGGAACAAGTGGATGAACTGATCCGCGCCATGGTTTGGGCCGTTGCCCGCCCTCATCGCTCCGAGAAGATTGCACAGTTCACGGTTGATGAAACGCAGTTGGGTAATTACGACGGCAAGTATCTCAAAATTCATCGCAAGACTCGCGCGACCCTGATGGACATCATTGACGACAAGTCGGTTGGTATTATTGAAGAAGACCCCGAACGCAACATCGTCAAAATTGCCAAGCCCATGGGTGTTATCGGTGCCCTGGCGCCGTCAACCAATCCGGAAGCAACGCCGGTAATCAAGGCTATCCATGCCGTGAAGGGTCGTAATTCCATCATCGTTGCGCCGCATCCGCGTGCAAAACTTACCAACAAGATGATCTGCGATTATATGCGCGAAGCGATTACCGCCATGGGCGCACCCGCTGATCTGGTTCTCGCAATCGAGACCCCGACACTCGAAAAGACCAATGAGCTGATGGCTCAGTGTGACCGTGTGTTGGCCACCGGCGGTGGTGCCATGGTGACGGCTGCCTACTCCAGTGGTACGCCGGCGCTGGGTGTTGGCGTGGGTAACGCGGTGATCACTGTCGATGAAACCGCAGACCTTGAAGACGCATCCGAAAAAATCCGCATGTCCAAGACACTGGACCTTGCCGCATCTTGTTCCTCCGACAATTCAGTCGTTCTGGTTGATGCCGTCTATGACGCGATGTTGGACAAGCTGCAGCATCAGGGCGGCTATCTGGTGAATGCTGAAGAAAAGCAGAAGCTGCAGAACACCATCTGGCATGACGGCCACCTGAATACGGCAATCGTTGCCCAGCCGGCTGAAAAGATTGCATCGATGGCTAATATCGAATTGCCAGAAGGCAAGACCTTCTATATCGTGCCAGAATCTGGTTGGGGTGCAGATCACCCGTTTTCCGGTGAAAAGCTGTCGGTTGTGATGGCATTGTACCGGGCCAATGACATCGATCATGCCATTGAACTGACTAACAATATTCAGGCTTACCAGGGCCAGGGTCATTCATGCGGCATCTACTCCAATTCTGATGAAAACATCATGAAGATGGCCAATGCCACCAAGACCTCCCGCGTTATGGTGAACCAGCCGCAGGCTGCCTCCAATTCAGGTAACCTTTGGAACGGCATGCGCCAGACTTTCTCCCTGGGTTGCGGCTCTTGGGGTGGTAACGGCACCAATAATAACGTCTCCTGGCGTGACCTTATCAACGAGACCTGGGTTTCCAAGCCTCTTGAAGTCACCAAAGAACTGCCTTCTGATGAAGAGCTGTTCGGAGATGTGATCGAAAAGCTCGGCTAAAAGGTCGCTTTTGAATCAGCGCGGCCAGCGGGTTCTGCCAACGGCAAGACCCTGCTGGCCGTATCCTTTTTGGCCATACTGTTCTTTTAAATAGTTGTGTTGCCGTAGCCTGATTGGCTAAAACGCCCCCGAGGTTCACGTGCTTGAAACAGGACGGGAAAATACGCTATCTATCGCCCGCCCCCGGGATGGTAAGCGCATCGGTTGCGCTGTAAGGAGACAATACAGATGGACTTCGATCTGAGCGAAGATCAACGTGCCTTTCAGGATGTGGCACGAAGTTTTGCCCGCGATGTTTTTGAACCGAACGCGGCGCATTGGGACGAAGAATCAATTTTCCCCGAAGACGAATTGCGGCAAGCGGCCGAACTCGGCTTTGCAGGTATCTATGTTCGTGATGATGTCGGCGGTGTTGGCCTGGGCAGGCTTGAATCTGCGATTATCATTGAAGAGCTGGCAACAGCCTGCCCGTCAACGGCGGCTTATGTTTCCATCCACAATATGGCTGCCTGGATGATCGACAATTGGGGCAATGAAGACATGCGACAGTCGCTGTTGCCCCGGCTCACCAGCATGGAACTTTTCGCTTCCTACTGCCTGACAGAACCAAATGCCGGGTCTGATGCCGCGGGTCTGCGGACCAAGGCCGTGCGTGATGGCGACCATTATGTATTGAATGGCTCTAAGGCCTTCATTTCCGGTGGTGGCCGGTCCGACGTCTATGTCGTGATGGCCCGTTCGGGCGATGCCGGTGCCGGCGGGGTTTCCGCATTTGTAATTGAAAATGGCACACCGGGCCTTTCCTTTGGTGCCAACGAGAAAAAGCTGGGCTGGAAATCGCAACCTACGTCAGCCGTGATTATGGAAGATTGCCGCGTACCGGTTGGCAATATGCTGGGCGAAGAAGGCGACGGCTTCAAAATTGCCATGAAGGGTCTTGATGGCGGTCGCTTGAATATTGCCGCCTGTTCCCTCGGTGGCGCGCAGGCCTGCCTCGACAAAGCGATTACCTATACGCAGGAACGTCAGCAATTTGGCCAGCCCATTGCCAAATTCCAGGCACTGCAGTTCAAGATGGCTGATATGGCCACCGAGTTGGAAGCAGCCCGCCTGATGGTTCACAGCGCAGCGGTCAAGGTGTCCAATGGCGCACCAGATGCAACGGTCAAAGCTGCCATGGCCAAGCAATTTGCCACCGATGTTGGCTTTAAGGTCGTCAATGAGGCGCTGCAGCTGCATGGAGGTTATGGCTACATCAAAGAATATCCCATCGAGCGTTATCTGCGTGACCTTCGCGTGCATCAGATTCTCGAAGGAACCAACGAAATTATGCGGGTTATTATTTCGCGTCACCTGTTGAGTGACCATTACCCGTCAAACCGCTAGGGGACCATAATGGCCGAAGATACGGAGGTATTGTTTGAAGAGCGTGATGGTCTTGGCATCATTACGCTGAACCGCCCCAAGGCACTGAATGCCCTGACCCTGGGGATGGTGCTGGAAATTCACCCGAAGATGGAACAATGGGCCGATGATGACAGCATCAAGGCTATTGTTATCGTTGGTGAGGGCGACCGCGGCTTCTGTGCGGGTGGTGATATCCTCTGGCTGCGCAATAACGGGTTGGAAGATCGTCCCACAGCTGTTGGCTTCTATTGGGACGAATACCGCCTCAACCGGTACATCAAGAACTACCCCAAGCCCTATATCGCATTCATTGACGGCATCACGATGGGGGGCGGCTGCGGCCTGTCCGTCCATGGTGACTTCCGCGTGGCGACCGAACGCACGGTCTACGCCATGCCGGAAACGGGTATTGGCCTGTTCCCGGACGTTGGCGGTACTTACTTTATGCCGCGCTGCCCCGGCAAAACTGGCATGTACAGCGCCCTGACTGGCGACCGGTTGAAGGCTGCTGATGCCGTTTATCTGGGTATTGCGACCCATTATGTGAGCTCAGAAAATGTCGATGCTGCGATAGCCGCACTGGCGGCTGCGGAGATTGCCGACAATGCGTCCGTTGCTGCTGTTCTGGACGGCTTGAATGAAGAAGCAGGCCAGTCTGATGTTGAACTGCTGCAGGGGCAGATCGACGTGGCCTTTGCCGGTGATTCCGTTGAAGAAATCATGGAAGCGCTGGAAATCAGCGGCTCTGACTGGGCACAGAAGACCCTGAAGACTCTGAAGACCAAATCGCCGACCAGCGTCAAAATCACCTATCGCCAAATGCGCGAAGGGGCAGAGAAAGACTTCGACGCCTGCATGCAGATGGAATATCGCATTGTTTCACGTGTTATGGCGGCCCACGACTTCTATGAGGGCGTACGCGCTGTTATTGTCGACAAGGACAATGCCCCGAACTGGCAACCTGCAGAATTTTCGGCCGTGACGGATGAAGACGTCGCCGCCTATTTCGAACCGCTGGGCGACCAGGACCTGCATTTCGACAGACCTGTTGGCACCCGCGCTTAGCCCCGCGACCAGAACGACAAGGAAAAGGAATACACCATGGCAAAGATCGGCTTTATCGGCCTCGGTAACATGGGCGGCCACATGGCCCGCAATCTCATCAAGGCAGGCCATGACCTCAAGGCTTTCGACCTGTTTGAAGCCGCTGTTGAGCTGGCTGTCAGCCGTGGCGCAACCGCCGCTGCAACCGCCAAGGATGCAGCAACAGACGTAGACGTCGTTGTCTCGATGCTGCCTGCCGGCAAGCATGTACGCAGCGTTTATGTTGAAGATGATGCCCTGCTGGATGTCGTGGCACCCGGCACGCTGATTATCGACAGCTCAACCATCGACGTGCAGTCTGCCCGTGACGTGATTGCCGAGGCCACCAAGCGCGGCGTTGATATGATCGACGCGCCGGTATCCGGCGGTGTTGGTGGTGCTGAGGCTGGCACGCTGACCTTTATGTGCGGTGGTACGGACGACGCTTTTGGCCGCGCCAAGGAATTCCTGGACATTATGGGCCAGAACATTTTCCACGCCGGTGCGGCTGGTAACGGTCAGGCTGCGAAAATCTGCAACAATATGCTGCTGGGCATTTGCATGATCGGCACTAGCGAAGCCTTCAACCTGGCGGACAAGCTGGGCCTGGATGCGCAGACCTTCTTCGATATTTCTTCCACAGCATCCGGCCAGAACTGGTCCATGACGTCATATTGCCCGGCACCGGGCCCGATCCCGACGTCTCCGGCTAATAACGACTATCAACCTGGTTTTGCCGTCGACATGATGCTCAAGGATTTACGTTTGGCCAAGGAAGCGGCTGAAAGCGTCAGCGCCCCAGTACCCCTGGGCAACGATTCAGAAGAGATCTATGGCAAGCTGTCTGACGACGGCCATGGCGGCCTGGATTTCTCCGGCGTGATCAAGATGTTAGCTGGCGAGCTTTAAACAGCAATACATCTCGCTTTTGATGGGCTGGTGACGTTGTCGCCAGCCCATTTTTTGTGTCGGAGCATGTGTATTCTGCCGTGCTTACCCCTATATTCAATAAATACGAGGGGAGGGTTCATTGCGCATAATGACTGGATGGTATCTGACACTGGCAAGCCTGTTGGCTGTGCTGCTGTTGAGCGCGCCTTCCCAAGCCAATGAGTATCGCTGTTTTGGTGACAATGACGAATGGTGCGCTTGGACGGTTCCCGAAAGTACCCCTGAGAAAGGCTGGGGCACGATATCGAAAGTGCGCCATCGTGGCCTCGTTGTCGAAACAGTCATTGACGCCCAGAACAATGTTGCAGCTTTGCGCGTCCGCGTGTCGCCTGTGACGGACCAGGAGACGGCGTCGGTGACCCTGTCCATTCGCAATGGCGAGCGGGATTGGCGCATGTGGCGCAACTTCACCGGCAATATGGAGCGGTTTGAAGAGACCATTACCCATTTTGTCTTGTCGCGCCAGGCGCTTGAATCGGCGCTTGAAGCACCGGCGGATGCGCAACTTTATGTCTTTGTTGAGCTTAAAAACGGCAAGCGCAGTCACAAGGTTTCCCACAAGGTTCCCGTGGCGCCGTTGGGGCAGGCCCTGCGATTTGCCCGCATGGGTGGGTCCTGACCACTACATCTTGTGGGGAAGGGGCTAGGGAATACCAAGCGCGCTGCTAATCGTCTGAAATCAGCCAAATTAATTGGACTCTGTTGATCTCAATCATTTGTGTTTGAATCGCGAAACCATTAGGGTGCGAGGTCAAAACGCAGGGAATGCGTCAGTGGCAGGATGACAGACCAGCATGGACTACGAAGCCAAGTTTGAAGAAGCAATCGGTGCCCTCAAGTCTGAGGGGCGCTATCGCGTATTCATGGATATTGCACGCCGCAAGGGCGCTTTCCCCAATGCGCGGCATTATGGTGACGGCGGCGAACGCGACATCGTTGTCTGGTGTTCCAACGACTATCTCGGCATGGGCCAGCACCCGGACGTGATTGCGGCGATGGAAGAAGCGTTGCACACCAATGGCGCTGGTGCTGGCGGTACGCGCAATATCAGCGGTACAAACCACTACCACGTGCTGCTGGAAGATGAACTAGCAGATCTGCATAACAAGGAAGCAGCCTTGCTGTTTACCTCGGGTTACATTTCCAATGATGCAACGCTGAGTACTATTGCCAAAATCCTGCCGGGCTGTGTGGTTTATTCCGACGAATTGAACCACGCGTCCATGATCGAAGGTGTACGCCATTCTGGTCAGAAGAAGTTGATCTTCCGGCATAATGATGTGGAGCACCTTGAAGAATTACTGGCGCAGTCAGACCCCAATGTGCCCAAGATCATTGCCTTTGAATCTGTCTATTCCATGGATGGTGACATCGCGCCCATCGAAGCCTTTTGCGACCTGGCAGATAAATACAACGCCCTGACCTATCTGGACGAAGTTCATGCGGTTGGCCTCTACGGCCAGCGTGGTGGCGGTGTTGCTGAGCGTGAAGGCCTGATGGAGCGTGTCTCGATCATTGAAGGCACCCTGGGCAAGGCCTTTGGTGTGATGGGCGGTTATATTACCGGGTCACGTAATGTGATTGACGTTGTACGCTCTTATGCTTCCGGCTTTATCTTTACGACGTCTCTGTCGCCGGTACTGGCGGCGGGCGCACTGGCGAGTATTCGCCATCTCAAGACAGCAAACCACCTGCGCGAAAAGCACCAGGAGCGGGCAGCCCGATTGAAGGATTTGTTCCGTGAAGCTGACCTGCCGGTGATGGAATCGGTCAGCCACATTGTGCCGCTGTGGGTTGGTGACCCGACCCTGTGCAAGCAGGTGTCTGACGCGCTGATGGATGAATTCGGCATCTATGTGCAGCCGATTAACTATCCGACGGTACCCCGTGGGACAGAACGCCTGCGCTTTACGCCAAGCCCCAACCATACCGATGAAATGATGGCCGACCTCGTGAGTGCCCTCAATATCGTTTGGGAACGCCTCAAGATCACCCGCGCTGCATAAGTAGCCTCGCCTGATTAGTCATCACGCCCTATACTGCGCGCATGACTATCATTGACGTTGATCACGACATTCTGGCCAAGCGCGATGTACTGATCTCTCGGTTGGAGCAAATCCTGCCGAGTGACTGCCTGTTGTGCCATGAGGACCAGTTGCGGCCCTATGAGGCCGACGCCCAAACCATGCACAAGCAAACGCCTATGGCGGTGGTTTTGCCGGAAACAACAGAGCAGGTTTCAGCTACCCTCGCATTGTGCAACGAATTGGGCATCAAGGTCGTACCCCGTGGGGCAGGGACGGGCCTTTCGGGTGGTGCCTTACCTCTTGCCGACGGGGTGCTCATTGGCCTGGCCAAGTTCAACAATATTGTCGACATCGACTATGACAATCGCTGTGTTGTGGCCCAACCAGGCGTCACCAATCTGGCGATCAGCGATGCTGTGCGGGATGATGGCTATTATTACGCACCGGACCCTTCAAGTCAGATTGCCTGCACTATCGGCGGTAATGTGGCTGAAAATTCCGGCGGGGTGCATTGCCTGAAATACGGGTTGACGACCAACAATGTGTTGGGCGTTGAAATGGTGCTGATGACGGGCGAGGTCGTGCGTTTTGGTGGCAAACACCTTGATGCCGATGGTTACGATCTGTTGGGGGTGATCACCGGCTCAGAAGGCCTGTTGGGCGTGATCACCGAAGTGACCGTGCGCATATTGCCTGAGCCTGAAACGGTGCGCGCGCTGCTGCTGGGCTTCAATTCCTGCGAAGACGCTGGTGCCTGTGTGGGCGCCGTTATTGCCGAAGGCATCATTCCCGCAGGCATGGAGATTATGGACCGGCTGACCATTGATGCGGTGGAAGACTATTGCCACCCTGGCTACCCGGATGCTGAAGCGGTGTTGATTGTAGAGCTGGACGGACCGGCGGCTGAGGTCGATTACCTGATAGAACGCGTGACAGCGCTGGCGGAGGAAAACTCGGCCACTTCCATCAGTACGTCTCAGTCGGAAGAAGAACGCCTGCGTTTCTGGCAGGGCCGCAAGGCAGCCTTTCCAGCGGTCGCTCAGTTGCGGCCAGACTATTACTGCATGGACGGTACGATCCCCCGCGGCAAATTGCCGGAAGTGCTCGCGCGTATGAGCGAAATGGCCGCCGAAAAAGACCTTCTGGTGGCCAACGTCTTCCATGCCGGGGATGGTAATTTGCATCCCTTGATTTTGTACGATGCCAATGTGCCCGGTGAGATGGCCAAGGCAGAAGAACTTGGTGCGGAAATCCTCAAACTATGCGTCGCTGTTGGCGGCGTGCTCACTGGGGAGCATGGCGTGGGCACAGAAAAGCGCGACCTGATGCCGGAAATGTTCTCGGAGGCGGATCTGGAGCACCAACAGCGCGTTAAATGCGCTTTCGACCCAGAAGGCTATCTGAATCCCGGAAAGGTATTCCCGACCCTGCATCGCTGTGCCGAGTTGGGCCGTATGCATATTCACCACGGCCAGGTGCCGTTTCCTGACCTGCCACGCTTCTAGGCTGCATCATCATGACAGAAACGCTGCAGCCGCAAACGCCGGACCAATTGCTTGAGGTTATCGCCTGGGCCAATGCTGAAAATGCCACACTGAATGTGCGTGGCTTTGGTACGAAATTGGGCTTGGGTGAGGCCGTCGAGGCAAGCCATATGCTTGATATGTCAACCTTTTCGGGCATTGTGAATTATGAACCTGAGGAACTGGTGCTGACCTTGGGGTCGGCTACGCCGATGGCAGAGCTGGAGAATCTGTTGGCAGAGAATCGCCAAATGTTGGCGTTCGAACCGCAGGACTGGGGCTGGGCGCTCGGCCGTGAAAGTGCCTCGGGTACGATTGGTGGTGCCATGATGGTATCGAGTAATGGACCGCGCCGTTTCAAGGCGGGTGCTGCACGCGATCATTTGCTGGGCTTAAAGGCGGTCAGTGGCCGGGGAGAGGCTTTTGCTGCTGGTGGTCGTGTGGTCAAAAATGTCACGGGATACGACCTTTCCAAATTGATGGCCGGTAGCTATGGCACCTTGGCGGCGGCGACGGAGCTGACCCTTAAGGTTTTACCCGCACCGGAGAAAACCTACACGCTGCTTGTCTACGGGCTTGATGTTGAGCCCGCTATGGCTTTGATGAGGGCCCTGGCCAACACGCCATATGATGTTAGCGGGCTTGCGTATGTGGCGGCGCACACCGCCAGCTTGTCTTCTGTATCCTATGTTCGGGACCGACAGATGTCGGTCCTTGGGGCGCGGATTGAAGGGCCGCAGATATCCGTGCATCACCGTCTGCAGGCGCTCAAGGAAATGCTGACAGGTGCGCAGGAAATCGATGAGTTGCGTACGCACAATTCAGTCGCCTTCTGGCAGGAGGTGCGGGACATAAAGCTTCTGCCGCATCTGGCAGGTGACGTGTTGTGGCGCGTCTCTGCGCCGCCGTCCGCGGCTGCAAGCATCGTTGCGCAATGCCAGCCGGACCATTGGGTGGCAGACTGGGCTGGTGGGTTGATCTGGCTGCATTATGACCGCGCGGATGCGGGGCAGGCAGAGGTTGTCAGAACGTCTGTTCAGGCGGGTGGGCAAGCAATGTTGGTGCGGGCACCAGATGATTTACGCAACGCCATTCCCGTATTTCAGCCGCTGCCGCAGGGTTTGGCTACGCTGAACCGACGGGTGAAAGAAAATTATGATCCCAACGGGGTGCTTAACCCTGGTCGAATGGGGGTCTGACTATGCAGACGAATTTTACGCCTGATCAGCTTGCTGACCCCATGCTCGAGGCCTCCGAAAAGGCCCTGCGCGCCTGTGTACATTGTGGTTTCTGTTCGTCTTCTTGTCCTACCTACAATTTGTTGGGGGACGAACTCGATAGTCCCCGTGGGCGCATCTACCTGATCAAGGATATGCAGGAGAATGACAAGCCGGCCAGCGACACGGTGGTGACCCATCTGGACCGATGCTTGTCTTGTCTTGCCTGTCAGGATATTTGTCCGTCCGACGTGACCTATATGCATCTTATCGACGGTGCCCGGTTGCACATTGAAAAGACCTATAAACGTCCGAGGCCGGAGCGCATACTGCGATGGCTTATTGGATTTTCCATGCCGCGCCCCAAGGCGTTTGCCTGGCTGATGCGCCTGGCTGGTTTGGCCAAACCTTTCAAGGCCATGCTGCCTGGTCGCTTGTCTTCGATGGTTGCGCAGGCACCCAAGGTGAAGACGGCAGGGCTTTCAGGTCGCAATGATATTTTCGATGCACCGAATGCCAAGGGGCGTGTAGCGCTCTTGGCTGGCTGTGTGCAACAGGCGGTGGGCGACCATATCAATATGGCTACAATTCGCTTGCTCAACAGGCATGGCTATTCGGTGACACTTCTGCGCGAAAGCCAGTGTTGTGGTGCGGTGAACCATCATTTGGGCCAGGAAAGCCCTGCTCTGGCTCGCGTGCAGGCAAATGTTGAAGCCTGGTCAACGATGATGGAGCAGGAAGGTAGCTTTGATGCCATTATCGCCAATGCGTCAGGCTGTGGGACCATGCTGAAGGATTATGGCTTCGTGCTGCGCAATGAGCCGTTGGCTGACAAGGCGGCCAATATTGCGGCATCTACGCAGGATATTTCCGAGTTTCTAGCTACTTTGCCGCCATTGGATATGACCCAACCTGTCTCCCGTGTGACCTATCAGGCTGCTTGTTCCCTGCGCCATGGGCAGGGCATTATCGACCAACCCTTGCAATTGCTGCTGGATGCTGGGTTTGAGGTGTCGCAACCCGCCAACCCCAACCTCTGTTGCGGGTCTGCAGGGTCATACAACATGCTGCAGCCAGAGATTGCCGCCCAGCTTGGAGACAATAAGGCCGCGGCAATCGCCAAGACCGAACCGGAGATTGTGGCTAGTTCCAACCTGGGCTGTATGGTTCAGTTGCAGGAACGGGTGGAGGCACCTGTGGTGCACCTTGTAGAGTTGTTGGATTGGGCATCAGGCGGCAAAAAGCCAGAAGGGGTGAGTGGTCATGACTGAAGGTGTCTACAAGGTTGTCGGGTCGCTGGCCTCGCCATTTTCGGTCAAGATGCGGGCCATCTTCCGCTATCGGCGAATTCCCCATGTCTGGCACCTGCCGGTCGGTAATATTGCCGAGGCCACCAAACATGTACGGCCGCCGATCATTCCTAAGGTGCATTTTCCTGAGGAGGCTGACGACATCTGGCATGTCGATTCCTCGCCGTTGGCTTATGCATTGGAACAACGCCACAGAGAGCGCTCCATCCTGCCGTCCGACCCTGTGCAGGCTGTGCTGGCCCATATTCTGGAAGACTTTGGCGACGAATGGGGCACCAAGATGATGTTTCATTACCGCTGGCAGGACAAAGAAAAGGGGGGTGACCGGGACCGTGTCGGTTGGTGGATGTCCTATCCCGGATCGGGGCCTTCGACAGATGAAGACCTCGCCCAGAAGACACGGGATTTCTATGAGTGGCAGATCCCTCTCTGGCCCGTCGCCGGGATTGAACCTGGCAATGTCCCGCTCATTGAGGAAATGTATCGGCAGATCCTGGACGCCTGGGAAGACGTGCTCAGGGAGCATGAATTCCTGTTTGGCTCTAGGCCCTCTCTGGGGGACTTTGGCTTTTACGGCCAGCTTTACCAATGCCTGCAGAATTATGCGTCTGGCGATATTATGCGCGAACGCTGTATGCGTCTGCCAGCCTGGCTCAGCATTATGGATGATGCCGGTGGTGTTGAAGGCGATTGGGTGGACCCCACTGCCCCCCTGAACAAGGGCGTACAGAAGCTGCTTTGGCTGGCGGGGGAAGTCTACTTACCCTATCTGGATGCGACCCAAAAAGCGTTTGCAGCCGGAGAAGATCGTTTGCAATTTGAGGGGCTGGGCATGGTCCATGAACAAACGCCGATGAAATATCATGCACGGTGTCTGGATGTTATTCGAGAACGTGTGCAACTCTTATCGGACGAAGATAAAGCGCGGTTATGGGACCTGCTTGTCGAGACGGACTGTAAAAAATATCTGCTCACCGACATGTGAATAACGCCCCATTTGCGTTTATCAGTGAGACTTATATACTCTCCGCCGGGTTGGAAGTGTGGCATACCGGAGGGGCACCATGCCGATAGCGTATGTCTACGACGAAGCAACAGGTGTTGTCATGACGACAGCAAGCGGTGTGTTGACGGTCGAAGATTTTCTCGAAGAGCTCAAACGCCAGCGTCTGGATGATGATATACCAAAGAACACCCCTGGTCTTGTCGACTTGCTCGAGGTAGAGCGCGTGGATGTCGGCCAGGGTCTTAGTGCGCTTATTCAGATCGTTGATGAAACGGTAGATGCTCGTGGCTATGCAAATGTGGCTTTGCTGGTGCGTGACCCAGCGCTGAGACAACTGGCCGAACTGATATCTTCCGGTTCGAAGTCAGCTGAATCGGCTATCATTTACGAAGTGTTTAAGGAGCGGGAAGACGCCCTTGCCTGGTTAAAAAGTGAACCGTGCCACCCCGCCCTGACGCAATCTAGCGGCAAGTAAGCATTTGTAGTTGCCGGTTTTCATGACTTCGCCCCCATCGTGAACTTGAAGATCACGACACCTGCCGCCATCGAGGCAAAGAAAATCATTGTTTGTTGCATGCCGAAAGCAAGCCCTGTGATCGCGGGTCCCGGGCAATAGCCTGCCAGCCCCCAACCTGCGCCAAAGAGAACAGCGCCTGTTATCAACCGCACATCTATGTCGCGGCGTGATGGCACCTGGAATGCATCAGCAAAGAGCGGCTTGGCGTTCTTCATGACCAGTTGATAGCCAATCGCATAGACAGCCACGGCACCACCCATCACGAATGCCAGGGACGGGTCCCATTCGCCAAAAAAATCCAGAAAACCCACAACCTTGGCGGGGTTGACCATGCCTGCAACAGATAGGCCAATTCCAAACACAATACCTGCGATCAGGCCTGTCAGTTTCTCACCCATTGTTATGCTCCCACCACATGGCGAATGACAAAAACGGTCAGTGCACCAGCACCCATGTAGAAGAGTGTTGAGACGATTCCACGGGGTGAAAGGCGGCTGATGCCGCAGACACCGTGACCACTGGTGCAGCCACTACCCAACTGGGTACCGAAGCCAACCAACAGGCCTGCACCAATCAATTCCGGCAGCCCTGCCTCAATTTTGATGGCAGCTACGTCACCCCCTGCAATGGCCCAGATAAAGCCACCACCGATGAGGCCGAGTACAAAGAGAATGCGCCAGCCATTGGCACTTTGATCGGTGGACATCACACTGCCGAAAATACCGCTGATGCCAGCCATGCGGCCATTGAGCCACAGCAAGAGCAGCCCTGCCGTGCCGATGAGGATGCCGCCTATAAGGGCGGTCCAGGGAGTGAAGTTGATGATCGTCATGGAATCCTCCAGTTACGACTAAATAACGGGGTCAAAACCATCTGCGTGGACAATCTCACGCAATTGCTTGACCGCTTCATGGGTGGAAATGAATACCCGGCCCGGGGTCAGGTGTTCGAGAAAATCGGTGCGGGAAAGCCGGTCCATGATCGGCCCTTTTACTTCGGCCAGGTGCAGGGTCACGCCCGCCTGGTGGAAGTTGTCGATCAGCTGTTCCAGCGTTTCCATGGCGCTGGTATCGATGAAATTCACCGCGCTGCAGATCAGCACAATCTGGCTGACCTCGGGGTTATCGGCGACAATTTCCTGCACCCGTGTTTCCAGATAGGCCGTATTGGCGAAATACAGATTCTCGTCGACGCGCAGTAACAGGATTTCCGGGTCAGTTCGCACCTCGTGCCGTAACACATTGCGGTAGTGCTCTGTATAGCCAACCTGGCCGACAATGGCCATATGGGGGCGGCTTGTGCGCCACAGGAACAGCACCAATGAGAGCACGACGCCTGCCAGAATGCCTGCCTCAATGCCCACGGCCAACACAACAATGATGGTCGCCACCTGAGCACTGCCGTCTGACTTGGAATATTGCCAGGAATGTTTGATCGACTTGAAGTCGATGAGGCTGGCAACGGCAACCAGAATGATCGCGGCCAGAATGGCGCGGGGGAGGAAATAAAAAAGCGGTGTCAGGAAGGCGACAGACAGGCCCACCAGCGTTGCCGTGATGATGGACGCTAGGGGCGTTGCGGCCCCGGCGGCAAAGTTGACCATGGAACGCGAAAAACCGCCGGTGACCGGATAACCGCCAGTAAAGCCCGCCCCAATATTGGCCATGCCCAGGCCCATGAGCTCCTGGTTCGGGTCGATTTTCTGGCGACGTCTGGCGGCAAGGGCCTTGGCCACGGAAACCGATTCCATATAGCCGACCAGACCAATCAAGGCGGCAGAGGGCAGCAGGCTGAGCCATAAAGCCTGATCAAAGAAGGGAGTGGACACATCCGGCAGGCCAAGAGGGATATCCTTGACGATGGCGACATTGTTGGTTTCCGATAGACCCAGAGACATGGTCAGTACGGTACCGAAGAAAACAACCACAAGAGGGCCTGATTTGGTCAGAAGCTGGATCAGGAAGGGGGACAGGCTTCGTTTCTCCAGAATTTTCTGCAGTGGTCCGCGCATCCAGACCATGAGCAGAATAGCTCCAAGCCCCAGGGCAAAGGCGGTGAGGTTGGTTTCGCTCAATTCGCCGACAAATCCTGTAACTGTATCAACTGTACTGCCACGAGGAACGGAGACGCCAAACAAGTGCTTGACTTGTGACAAGCCGATAACGAAGGCGGCCGCACTGGTGAAACCGGATAGTACCGGGTGGGACAGGAAGTTCACCAGAAAGCCAGCCCGCATGGCGCCAAGTGCCAACAGGACCAGGCCATTCAACAGCGCCAGCACGGCTGCAGCGGCAATATATTCGCCGCTGGAGGCGCCTTCAGGCAACGCGGCACCCAGCGCGGTTGCCGTCATCAGGGAGACAATGGCGACCGGCCCAACTGCGAGTGCCCGGCTGGTGCCGAAAATGCCATACAAAACCAGCGGTGCCATGCTGGAATACAGCCCGATCTGTGGGGGTAGCCCTGCCAACATGGCATAGGCCATGCTTTGGGGAACAAGCATAATTGCCGTGATCAACCCTGCCATAAGGTCAGATGGCAGGTCATCCCGCTGATAGCCTTTACCCCAGTCGAGAATGGGAATTAATTGTGTGAGCCGGCTCATCATCAGTCCTCAGCACAAAAGACGGTATAGAGGGCTTCGATGATTGGCAGTACATCGGTACGCGCCAAGCGGTAATAGACGGTCGTGCCTTCACGTCTTGTTGCGACGATGCCGTCGTCACGCAGTCGGGCAAGATGCTGCGAAACTGTAGGCTGACGCAAGTGCAGGATATCAACCAGTTCGTTCACAGAATGCTCACCGCCTGAGAGCTTGCAAAGAATCAACAGGCGCTGTTCATGGCTGATACTCTTGAGAAAGTCAGTCGCGCGGCGGGCATTGGCCTGCATCACGTCCAACGGAATGGGTGTTAATATATTCATAAATTTGAATATACAAAATATTGAATGTAACGCAAGTGTTATCGCTGCAAGGGAAGCCGATGATGGCATTCCTGCGGGAATGGATGCAGAGTATGGCTCTTATGCGATCAACTGATGGAGAGGGAAGATGACCGCAGACACCTTATTTATGTTAGCGAATTACAGCGTGATGCCATTCTGGCTGTTGTTGATTGTCGCACCCAGAGCGAAGGTCACAGACATGCTGGTGCATTCGGGCCTTGTGCCGATGGTGCTTGGGATTACCTATTCGGCCCTATTGCTGAATTCAATGGTCGGAAATGCACCCGAGGGCGGTGGCATGGGATCGCTGGATGCACTGATGATCAGTTTCAGCCAACCGATGGCGGTTGTAACGGGCTGGGTCCATTACCTCGCTTTTGACCTGTTTGTCGGTGCCTGGATTGCTCGTGATGCCGCGCGCATGGGGATTCATCACTTCTCGATCATTTTACCCTTGATCCTTACCTTCGTGGCGGGGCCTGCGGGTCTTCTTTTCTATCTGCTGCTGCGCTACGCGTGGAAGCGACGTTTCCAGCTTACAGAGGTCGCCATATCTGACTAGACTGTTGGCAAAGGGCGGTTGTTCAGGACGGTCGCCCGCTTTTCTGCCAATCATTCAAGGGAAGCGAGACAATGGCATTTGGATTTGAATCAACGACCGACGAGGTGCTCGACGGTATCGACCTGTCCGGGCGGCGCGTGCTGATCACAGGCGCATCCGGTGGCCTGGGTGAAGAAACGGCCCGAGCAATGGCCGCCAAAGGCGCGTTGATCACCATCACGGCACGCGATATGGCCAAGGGTGAGGCCGCCGCCGAAAAAATTCGTCAATCGACGGGCAACCAGAATATTGATGTACGGGAGCTGGAGCTCTCCGTGCCGGACAGTGTCCGGGCATTTGCGGCAGGTTATCTGGCTAATCATGACAGCCTGGATTTGTTGATCAACAATGCCGGTGTCATGGCCTGCCCATTGGCGCGCACGGCAGAAGGCTGGGAGCTTCAGTTCGCGACAAACCATATTGGTCACTTCCTGCTGACTAACCTGCTATTGCCCGCACTCAAAAAATCAGCGGCCGATGGGCGCAAACCGCGTATTGTAAACCTGAGCTCGGCGGCACACCGCTTTGGCTTGGTCGACTTTGATGACATCCATTATAACAGCCGTGACTATGACAAGTGGAATGCCTATGGCCAGTCCAAGACGGCCAATGTGTTGTTCTCTGTTGAGTTGACCAAGCGTCTGGCGAATGATGGCATTACAGCCAATGCCCTGCACCCCGGCGGTATTCAGACAGACCTGGGCCGCCATCTAACGCCAGAGGATATTGAAGCCTTGATGTCCCGCGTGCCGGTAAATGAGCCAGAAGAAGAACCTGCACCGCTGCAGATGAAGACAGTGCCGCAAGGTGCTGCGACCACCTGTTGGGGGGCGACGACAGCCGAACTGGAAGGCAAAGGCGGGTTGTATCTGGATGATTGCCAGATTGGTGATCCGGAACCCTATGCTGTCGATGAAGCGGCCGCTAGCCGTCTTTGGACGGTTACAGAAGAGCTGCTGGGCGAGACCTTCAACCCATAATCTGCTCGATGTCTTGAAAGAAGAGCCCTCGGTTTTTGCCGAGGGCTTTGTATTACATCTCCCAGCCACCAGCAGCGGGGGTGACGTGGCCGGTCAGGAAGTCGCTTTCGTCGCCCGCGTAAAAGGCGATGAGGGCCGAAATTTCCTCCGGCTTACCTAGGCGGCCCAGCGGGATGTTCTTGACCATCTTGGCGTAGGCTTCTTCATTGGCCAGCAACTCGGGCGGGAAGTAGTCCGGGTTCTCCACATAGTTGGGGGCGATGGCATTCACCTGAATATTGTGGCGCGCCACTTCCTGAGCCAGTGAGACGGCAATGCCATTGGCGGCGGCTCGGGCCGCAACATACATGGAATAATTGGCCAGGCCGTGGAACACACTGGCCGATGTCATGAAGATGATCTTGCCTTTTTTACGTTCCTTCATCTGCGGCAGGACAGCGCCAGACATGACGAAGGGCTCAACGACCATGGCCTCCAACCCGTCGCGCATATCCTGCGGGTCGGCAGCATCAACAGCGGCGCGGATGGCCGGGTAGGCATCGTTATTGACCAGCACATCCACCTGATCTGCTTCGGCCACAATGTCAGCCGCACTCGTCGCGCCGACGGCGCGGTATTCGGGATTGTCTGCCCTGAACTGTGCCAACACGTCTGCATCTGCGAAAGTCGGGTCGCTGACAATGACGTTGGCGCCTTTGTCTGTCAGGTATTTGCTGGCGACCAGCCCTACAAAATGGGTGACATTGGTGATGAGGATATTTTTGCCGTTGAGCATGATTAGCCTTTGTTTCGTGCGTCGAGTGAGAGTTTGGTGTCGCTGTCCCGCAGATACCATAGCAGGAACATGGCTGCCAGCACCGGAACACCCGAGAAGAAAAGGTGATTGCCGGGGTCATAGGGTGCCAGCATGCGCGGAATCGTCGAGAGTGTAGAGACAGAATGGATGGCGAAAGCCAAGGCGTAAGAAACGCGTTTCTGGAACCCTGCCAGCACAGAAAGCGCCACCAGGCATTGCAGAACACCAAGGATGTAGGAGAAATTCTGCGTCAGGCCATCAATCCCGTAAAAGTGCGAAAAGATGTCAGCTGCCGTATCCGGCAGGACAAATTTTTCCACCCCCCCCACTGCAGCATAAACAAGCCGATGGTGATGCGTAGGATAAGCAGCGGTATCTGCAGTCGTTGATCTGTTTCGTTCATGGTTGTGATCTTCCCTTGGTTTCAGCCCTTGTCTAAGGCCATCGTTCCCCTTGCAGTGTGATGGCCTCAGGACTATGTTCCCGACAGATTACAGGTTGCACACAGGGTATCACCATGTTCAAGGGCTCAATCACAGCATTGATCACGCCGTTCAAGGATGGGGCAGTCGACGAAGCTGCTTTCCAGGCCTTTGTGGAATGGCAGATCGATCAGGGCACGCATGGGCTGGTGCCGGTGGGTACAACCGGTGAAAGCCCCACACTGAGCCACAATGAGCACAAGCGGGTTGTCGAGCTTTGCATCGAGGCCGCAGCAGGGCGTGTGCCGATCATTGCGGGCGCCGGCTCCAACAGCACGGATGAGGCTATTCACCTGACCCAGCATGCCAAGGGGGCAGGTGCGGATGCCGCCCTTATTGTGACACCGTATTATAACAAGCCGACCCAGGCCGGCCTGTACGCACACTTCAAGGCGATCCATGATGCCGCGGACATTCCGCTGTTCATCTACAATATTCCTGGCCGCAGCGTGATCGATATGTCAGTCGATACCATGGCAGAGTTGTTCAAGCTGCCCAATATTGTCGGTGTCAAGGACGCGACAGGTGACCTTGCCCGCGTCAGTCTGCAGCGCTGGAAAGTGGGTGAAGAGTTCATCCAGCTGTCTGGCGAAGATGCCACTGCACTGGGGTTCAACGCCCATGGTGGCCATGGTTGCATATCCGTAGCGGCCAATATTGCTCCGGCACTGTGCGCCCAGATGCAGGAAGCATCCCTGGCCGGAAATTATGCGACAGCCCTGTCCATTCAGGACAAGCTGATGCCATTGCATACTGCGCTGTTTGTTGAAAGCAATCCGGCCCCAGCCAAATTCGGTGCTAGCCTGCTGGGCCTGTGCCAGGAAGAACTGCGCTTGCCGCTTGTAAAGGTCAGTGAGCCAACTCAGAACCTGATGCGCGAAGCCATGACCATTGCTGGTATTCTCTGATGGCGGCTGCCCGAAAAAAGAACAAGGATTTTGACGGGCAAATGGTGGCGGACAACCGCAAGGCTCGGCACGAATACTTTATAGAAGATACCTTAGAAGCCGGCATCATGCTCGAGGGCTCCGAGGTGAAGTCCTTGCGCAATGGCGAGGCGACAATTGCTGAATCCTATGCCGAGATTGTCGAGGGTGAGATGTTCCTCGTGAACGCTTATATCCCCATGTATCAGGAGGCAGGCCGCTTTAACCACGAGACCCATCGCCCGCGTAAGCTATTGCTGCACAAGCGGGAAATTGAACGCCTCGGCGGGCAAATCAAAAAGGCCGGTATGACTATCGTGCCGCTGCGGCTTTATTTCAACAAGGATGGCCGGGCAAAGCTTGAACTGGGCGTTGCCAAGGGCAAGAAGCTGCATGACAAGCGGCAGACCTCCAAAGACCGTGATTGGAAGCGGCAACAAGGCCGATTGTTGCGAGAAAAGGGTTAGCTCCGGGTTTCCACTATGTGTGACGAAATTACACTGCTGGGCAAACTCAAGGAAAAGCTGATTCAGCGAAAGCAGGAATGGGCGCGGGATGGCAGACTGCTAACCGGCAACCAGAAGCTGGAAGACAGGGATAGCCGCTTACCGCGTGGCCAGCGCCTTGTGACAGATTGGCCGGTGCTCGACCTTGGCATCCAGCCCGATGTTCCCAAGGAGGCATGGTCTCTGACAATCGACGGCAATGTCGCCAATCCACTGACCTGGGATTGGCAGGCCTTTATGGACCAGCCGCAATTTGACGATGTTTCCGATATTCATTGTGTGACCGCCTGGTCACGCTACGACAATTATTGGCAGGGCGTCAGTGCCAAGCATATTGTCGACTTGGTGAAGCCCTCAGCATCTGTAAACCATGTCGTTCTGCACGGATATGATGGTTACACGACCAACGTCACGTTGGAGGCCTTCAGTGCTGACGATGCGCTCATTGCCCATAGCTGGGAAGGGAAGCCCCTTAGTCGCCAGCATGGTGGGCCGGTGCGGGCCATCATTCCGCAATATTATTTGTGGAAGAGTGCCAAGTGGATTTCACGGATCGAATTTGTGGACGCGGACCAACCGGGCTTTTGGGAAGTGCGCGGCTATCACAATGTGGGTGATCCGTGGAAGGAAGAACGCTACGGCTTCTAGGCCGCTCTCTAATAGGTTGGTCTACAGTCCCGCGTGGACTTTTGCCTTTGCCATGGCGTCTTCAAACATGGCTTCTGTCAGTCGGCCTGTACTCGTGTTGTAACGCGAACAATGATAGCTATCGACAAGTATCAGGTCCCCGATCTGATGCTCTGCTGCATGACCAAAGGGATGATCTTTCAACTTGGCGCCCAAGCCCCGAACGACGCTGTCATGGGCGATTTTACCCAGTGCCAGAACGGACTTGATATGGGGTGACTGTTCCAAGAGGGCGGTCAGGAATGGGCGGCAATTGTTGATTTCCGCACCAACAGGCTTGTTCTGCGGTGGCAGGCAACGGACCGCATTGGTGATCAGGCAGCCCTTCAATTCCAGCCCGTCATCCGGGCGGCAATCATAGGTGCCGGTGGAAAGACCCAGTTTTTCGAGCGTGGCGTAGAGCAAATCACCGGCATAGTCGCCGGTAAATGGTCGACCGGTCCTGTTGGCCCCCTGCAAGCCTGGGGCCAGACCAACGATGACAAGTTTTGCCTTGGTGTCGCCGAAAGAAGGGACGGGCTTGTTGAACCATGTCGGCTGGTCCTTCTGCAGACTGTGCCGCAGATCAACCAGCCGTTCACACTTGCTGCAATCGGCATCCGGCTCGCGGATGCTAGTTGGGTCGTCTGTCATGGTTGCCTGATGAGGCTAGACGGTTTGGTCGTCGAATTCTTCGGCGTCGTCATAGCCGCCAGCCGGTGCCGGGCGCTGGGCGCGGGCAATTGCGGGGGCTAGATCGTTCAGTTCCATGAAAGTGTCAGCCTGGCGGCGCAGTTCATCAGCAACCATGGAGGGCTGGGTCTTCATGGTGCTGACCACGGTGACGCGCTTGCCACGACGCTGGACAGCTTCAATCAACCGGCGGAAATCGCCATCGCCTGAGAACAGCACCACATGGTCGACATTTTCAGACAGGGTCATCACGTCAACCGCGATTTCAATGTCCATATTGCCCTTGATCTTGCGGCGACCGGTGGAATCTACATATTCCTTGGCGGGCTTGGTGATGACAGTAAAGCCGTTATAGTCGAGCCAGTCGACCAGAGGACGCAAAGGCGAAAAGTCCTGATCTTCGATCAGTGCTGTATAATACAGCGCACGAACGAGCACGCCCTTGGACGCGAATTCGTTCAGCAGTGCCTTGTAGTCGATGTCGAAGCCCAGGGTGCGCGCGGCTGCGAACAGGTTGGAGCCATCGACAAATAGGGCGATGCGCTCGCTTGGATAAAAGGCCATGTTGTATTCCTACTCCAAATTTTTTATCTGCTTGTATCCCAACGTTGAATACGACGTTGTGTGTTGTATGGACCAATGTTCAAAACAAGGCCAATGTACTCGGCCAATCTATAGGTTACACCTTTTTTCTCTGGGAAGTGAGGAAAACCAATGATTTTTATCGCCTTGGGGGCGAATTTGCCTTCTGTAGAGCACGGTTCTCCCCGCCAGACGCTTGAGAAAGCCATAGAAGCATTGGAAGGCAAAGGGATCACTTGTCTTACAAGGTCGCATTGGTATGAAAGCGCCCCGGTGCCACCTTCGGGCCAACCAAATTATATCAATGGCGTTATATCGATACGGACCAAGGCAAAACCCGCAGAATTATTGGCTATTCTACACGAGGTAGAGGCTGAATTTGGCAGGGTGCGGCAGGTGCGCAATGAAGCGCGAGTGCTTGACCTGGACCTTATCGATTATGCCGGGGAGGTGTTGCGGGGACAGGCGGGGCCCGAACTTCCTCATCCTAGAATGCAAGATCGATCATTCGTGTTATTACCCTTGCAGGACATTGCGCCAGACTGGTGCCACCCTGAAACGGGTCAAACAATTGCAGAATTGTTGGCAGGGCTGTCCGGCACAGATGACATTAAGGTTGTTGTTTAGCCGTTCTGTCAGCTTGCAATTATGTGGGCGAGGCTTTATGTATACCGCCACTTTTTCGGCGAATTGCTCATAGGAGTTGGCTTTATGGCCCGCGTAACCGTAGAGGACTGCGTAGAAGTTGTCCCCAGCCGCTTTGATCTTGTTCTTCTGGCCGCCCAGCGCGCCCGTGAACTGGCCTCTGGCGCAGAAATGACTGTTGACCGTGACAATGACAAAGACCCTGTCGTTGCCCTGCGTGAAATTGCGGACGAAACCATAGAAATTGACGAAGTTCGTGAATCCAAGATTCGGGGCCTGCAGCGCTATGTTGAGCGCGACGAGCCTGAAGATGATGATTTGAGCATGGAATTTGCCAGCCGCCAGTTGGCTGCTGCCAATGAGGAAGTAACGCCTGAAAACCTGAACAAGGTGCTCAGCGAAATGGTGAATGCCGAAGTTGAAGACAATATGGAAATCGCCAAAGAACAGCCTGACTTGCCGGAAGACTTTGACGGCGTTTCCTAGAAACGCCAAAGGCGTATAATGAAGGCCGGAGGACGGAAAAGTGATCCGGCAATATGAACTCGTAGAACGAGTCCGGGCGTATGATCCGGAAATTGATGAAAACCTGTTAGACCGGGCTTATGTGTTTTCCATGAAAGCACATGGCAACCAGAAGCGTGCGTCTGGTGACCCCTATTTTTCTCATCCGCTGGAAGTGGCTGGCATCCTGACCGACATGAAAATGGACGGGTCAACGGTTGCCACGGGCCTGTTGCACGACACAATCGAAGACACGCTGGCGACACATGAAGAAATCGAAGGCTTGTTCGGGGGTGAAGTTGCGCGCCTTGTTGATGGGGTAACAAAGCTTTCATTGCTGGAATTGAATTCCGAAAGCACAAAACAGGCAGAGAATTTCAGAAAATTCTTCCTGGCGCTGTCCGACGATATACGCGTGTTGATCGTGAAATTGGCAGACCGCCTGCACAATATGCGGACCCTGCATCATATCAAGAAGCCAGAGAAGCGCCGCACCATTGCCTTGGAAACCATGGAGCTATACGCGCCATTGGCTGAGCGAATTGGTATGCAGGAAATCAAGACGGAACTTGAGGACCTGTCGTTCCTGCATATGAACCCGGATGCAAGGGCGTCAATTGCAGCGCGCTTGTCATTCCTGAATGATGAGGCGGGTGACCTTCGCGGGCGGATTACCCAGGCGTTGAAGGACACGTTGTCGGCTCACAATATTGAGGCCAATATCTTTGGCCGCCAGAAGCAGCCTTACTCGATTTGGCGGAAAATGCAGCGTCAGAATGTTGGTTTTGAGCAATTGGGCGATGTCATGGGTTTCCGCATACTGGTTGACGATGTGCCCACCTGCTACCAGGCGCTCGGGGTGGTCCACGGCGCGTGGAGCAGTGTACCGGGTCGCTTTAAAGACTATATTTCGACGCCAAAGCGAAATAACTACCAGTCTATCCACACGACGGTGATTGGCCCGGAGCGTCAGCGGATCGAGATCCAGATCCGCACACATGAAATGCACGCCCTGGCCACTTACGGTGTTGCCGCCCATTGGCAATACAAATTGTATGACGCCACAGATTCTGATCAGCATCAGAAATGGTTTGGAGAATTGAAGGAAATTCTCGACCAGGCAGAAAGCCCGGAAGAGTTTCTCGAGCACACCAAGATATCGCTCTATACGGACCAGGTGTTCTGCTTCACCCCGAGAGGCGACCTTGTTCCCTTACCACGCGGGGCAACACCGATCGATTTTGCCTATGCTGTGCACACGGATGTCGGCAATACCTGCGTTGGGTCCAAAGTAAATGGCACATTGATGCCGCTGCATACCGAGTTGATCAATGGCGACCAGGTCGAAATTGTTCGCTCCAAAACGCAAACGCCGCCGGCATCCTGGGAAGATATCGCCGTTACCGGGCGGGCACGTGCGGCCATTCGGCGGTTCCACCGTGAACATGGCCGGGAAGAATATGTTGCGCTCGGCAAGCGATTGTTGGACCGGGCCTTTACTCGCGCTGGCTATGATCTGGCCGAACAAACCTTGGAACCCGCCTGTGACAGCCTGCTAATAGACAGCGAAAACGATCTGTATCTGGCTGTTGGCAGGGGGAATGTAACGGCGGGCCGTGTTTTGGAAGCCCTGTTCCCCGGCGAGCGCAATAAGGATGAAAATCGGATCAATTTGCCGCTTGCTGACTCAGGCGGGGAAGAAGAGCCTATCGTTATCAAAGGTGTTCAGGATGGTACGGCCATTCGCCTTGCCTCGTGCTGTCATCCGCTACCGGGTGACCGTATTGTCGGCCTGGTAACCCCGGGTACGGGGATTCAAGTGCACACAATTGATTGCGCAGAACTTGCCAAGGTTAGCGAGGACCCGGATTTGTGGGTCGATGCGTCATGGGACGAGGATGCGCGAGACCACTTCTTCCATCTATCGTCGGTCGAAGTGCGTATGAGCAATGAACTAGGCGTATTGGGTAAGTTGGCAACGCTGGTGGGCAAGAACCAGGGGAATATCACCAACTTGAAGATGACGGATCGCAGCCAGCAATTGTTCACATTGCGCATTGATATTGAAGTGCAGGATGTTAAACACCTCACCGACATTATTGCCGCCCTTCGGGCCTTGGCAGTGGTAGAATCGGTGGAACGTATTCGCGGCTGACCGCAGACAAAAACTAAAGGAAACAGACCATGGACCAGGAACAGGTGCTCAACGAATTTCGCGCGGCCGAGGCATTGCTCGAAGGGCACTTTATCCTGTCTTCGGGGCTACATAGCCCGGTCTTCCTGCAATGCGCACGGGTGGTGATGGACCCAGCCCGTGGCGCGCGCCTGTGTGGTGCCCTTGCAGATAAAATCAAGACCACGCTGGACACAGAAATTGACGTGGTTGTCTCCCCGGCCATGGGGGGCGTGATCGTGGGTTATGAGGTGGCTCGCCAACTGGGTGTGCCCTCCATGTTTGTTGAGCGGGTGGAAGGGACTTTTACATTCCGTCGCGGGTTCGGCCTTGATGAAGGGGCACGCGTGCTCATGGTGGAAGATGTGGTTACCACCGGGTTGTCTTCTCGTGAGTGCATCAAGGAAATCACGGCACAAGGCGGTAATGTTGTTGCCGGTGCCAGTCTGATAGACCGAAGCAATGGCACCGCTGATATCGGTGTGCCGTTGGTCTCCCTCGCGGTTCTCGACGCACCAAGCTATGAAGCAGATAAGCTGCCGCCCGAGCTGGCAGATACCCCGGGTGTCAAACCCGGTTCGCGTGACCTGAAATAGGCGGTTTTGGGATGGTCGAGAAGCTCCGGCTTGGGGTCAATGTTGACCATGTTGCTACTCTTCGCAATGCGAGGGGTGGTGTGCACCCCGATCCGGTGCGGGCGGCGCTGCTGGCGGTAGAAGCGGGTGCTGATGGCATTACAGCCCATCTGCGGGAGGACCGCCGTCATATTCTTGATGCTGACATGGTGCGCATCAAAGAGGAAGTAGACGCGCCGTTGAATTTTGAAATGGCGGCTACCGATGAAATGGTGGAAATTGCCTGTGACGTGCTGCCCAACGCTTGCTGTCTGGTGCCGGAAAAGCGCCAGGAACTGACAACAGAAGGCGGTTTGGCGGTTTCCGCCGGTCACAACACACTGGCACCACGAATTGAACAGCTGCAGGATGCTGGCATTCGGGTGTCTCTGTTCATTGACTCGGACGCTCGGGAAATAGAGGCAGCGCGATCATTGGGCGCCGACATTATTGAGCTGCATGCCGGGCCGTACACAGAAGCAACCGGTGCTGAACGGGGAAAAGAACTGCAGCGTCTAATTGAAGGCGCGCGTTTGGCTGAAAGCCTCGGCCTGGAGTGCCACGCCGGTCATGGCTTGAATTATGAAACGGTTGCGGGGGTTTCATTGATCCCCAATATTGTGGAGTTGAATATTGGGCATTTTCTGGTGGGTGAGGCTGTGTTTGCTGGCTTGGCTGAAACCATCCGGGAAATGCGCCGTTTGATGGATGCAGCGAGGGAGAGCCTGACATGAAACTGATTGGTCTGGGCAATGACCTGATCGACATCCGCCGTATCGAACGGACGCTGGAGCGTTTTGGCGATCGATTTATCAATCGTGTATATACCGTCGTTGAAATCACCAAGTCGGAACGTCGTGCCAACAGAGCTGAAAGCTATGCCAAGCGTTTTGCCGCTAAAGAAGCCTGCTCCAAGGCGCTGGGGACAGGCATTCGCCGCGGGGTGCACTGGCGCACCATGGGGGTGGTGAATCTGCCCTCGGGTAAACCGACGATGAACCTGATTGATGGTGCCGCCGTTCGTTTGCAGGAACTGACCCCACCGGGCATGGTCGCGCAGATTGACCTGACGATCACCGATGAGTACCCGTTGGCGCAGGCCATTGTCATGATCAGTGCCATCCCCGAAGAATGGGCGTAGGGCCACAGGAGTTAATGCATTGAGTACGGAAGGCGGCGATAAGCCGCAGGAAAAACAGCAGGAAAGCTGGGGCGATTTTGCTCGCACCGTCATCTATGCATTGCTGATTGCCATGGCGTTCCGCACAGCGGCCTATGAGCCATTTAATATTCCGTCGGAATCGATGCTGCCGACATTGCTCTATGGGGACTATTTGCTCGTCTCCAAGCCGTCCTACGGCTACTCCAGGCATTCTCTGCCATTTGATTTGCCGCTTTTTGAAGGCCGGATTTTTGAATCACCGGTAGAATGGGGTGATGTGGCCGTCTTCAAATGGCCGGGGGATAATTCCACGGCCTATATCAAGCGGATTATCGGCCTGCCGGGCGATACGGTCCAGGTACGTAATGACGTGCTGTATATCAATGATGAGGCGGTAAAGCGGGAACGTGTAGAGGACTTTCAACACCCCGACCGAGACAGGGTGTACCAACAGTTCCGCGAAACACTGCCGAATGGTGTCAGCTATATGACGTTGCAGTTCCGTTATACGGAGGTGGATAACACCAAGGTCTATACGGTGCCAGAGGGGCACTATTTTGCCATGGGCGACAACCGGGACGACTCATCCGACAGCCGCAAGCCTTTGCCACCTTTCGGTATCAAGCGACCCGTGCCGGGTACAGGTGTCGGGTTCATTCCTGCCGTGAATATGGTTGGGCGCGCAGATGTCTTGTTCTTCTCGACCTGCGGTTCGGACTGTGATGCCCCCCTGTGGAAACCATGGAACTGGTTTACCGCCATGCGATATGATCGTTTCTTTGATACGATCCACTAGATGGCGACGTGAGGAACAGGCTTTTTGGCTGACTTGAAAACATTGGAAGTGGTACTGGGTCACCAATTTGCCGACGCTGCCTTGCTGCGCCAGGCGCTGACGCATCCTTCCGTGAGTGGTGATGCTCATTATCAGCGGCTTGAGTTTTTGGGTGACCGAATTCTGGGGGCCATCATTGCAACTCAGCTCTATCGTCGCTTTCCCGACATGAACGAAGGTGACCTGGCCTTGCGTTACAACGCGCTGGTTCGCAAAGAAACGCTGGCCACCATCGCCAAACGCATTGATCTGGCCACCTACATGGTGATGTCGGGTGGCGAGGAAGACAGTGGTGGCCGCGCCAAGCCGGCCATTCTGGCAGATGTCTGCGAAGCTATCATTGGCGCGTTGTATCTGGATGGCGGGATCGACATGGCGCGAACCTTTGTGCTCCGCTACTGGGATGATTTGTTGGAAGCGGCGCTGACGACGGAAAAAGACCCCAAAACCACCCTGCAGGAATGGGCGCAGGCACGGGGTTTTGGTACGCCACGGTACAAGGAAGTAGAATGCACCGGCCCCTCTCATGCGCCGCGTTTTACCATTCGCGTGTCGTTGCAGAATGGGCAGGGGGCACAGGGTATTGCAGGCTCAAAAAGAGGGGCTGAACAGGATGCAGCCCGGACGCTTTTGTCGGAGATAGATTTGCTGGAAAAGAGTGATAACGCATGAATATGCATCAACAAAAATGCGGGTTTATTGCCCTGTTGGGTGCGCCCAATGCCGGTAAGTCAACGCTGTTGAACAATCTGATCGGCACGAAGGTGTCGATCGTGACCCAAAAAGTGCAGACCACACGGACTCGTGTGCGCGGTATTTGCATGGAAGGGAATACACAACTCGTGTTCATCGACACCCCAGGTATTTTTGAGCCTAAAAGGCGCTTGGACCGTGCCATGGTGTCTGCCGCCTGGGGCGGTGCAACGGATGCCGACATTATTGCTTTGCTGATCGATGCCCAACGCGGGATTGATGCGAATACCCAGCGGATTATCGACGGGATGACTGAAAACGGCCAAAAGGCTGTTTTGGTCGTCAATAAGGTTGACCTTGTCGGGAAAGAAGAGCTGCTGACGCTGGTTGCCAAGCTCGATGAAACCGAGTTGTTCACCGACGTCTTCATGGTCTCCGCCCTGACAGGTGATGGCGTGGAGGATTTACGGGCATTCTTTGCCGGGAAGTCTCCCGAAGGGCCATGGATGTACCCCGAGGATCAATTGTCTGACCTGAGTGAGCGAATTTTGGCGGCTGAGATAACCCGGGAAAAACTGTTTCTGCGGGTGCACCAGGAATTACCCTATGCGGCGACGGTTGAGACCGAGCAGTGGGACCACCGCAAGGATGGCAGTATTCGTATTGACCAGGTTGTCTATGTCGAGCGCGAAAGCCAGAAGGGGATTGTACTGGGCAAGGGCGGCCGCACGATCAAGGAGATTGGCTCCCAGGCCCGCGAGGAATTGCAGGAGATGTTCGACTGCAAGGTTCACTTGTTTATGCAGATCAAGGTCCGCAAGAACTGGAGCAATGAGCGCTCTCACTATCGCGAAATTGGCCTCGACTTCACCGACTAGCAGAGCATAGCGCGTGGACTGGACAGAACAGGCTATTGTTCTCGCCGCCCGCAAACATGGCGAAGGCTCTGCAATTGTCGAGCTGTTGACGCCGCATTTGGGTCGTCATGCAGGCTTGGTGCGGGGTGCCAGCCGACCGGCGATGCGGGGGATTCTGCAGCCGGGTAATAGTGTCCAGGCCAGTTGGAAAGCGCGCCTGGCAGAACACCTGGGCACGCTGACCATGGAAATGACGGAAGCCCGTGCGGCGCTGATCATGACGCGGCCGGAGGCATTGTTGGCGCTCTCCAGCCTGTGTGCGCTGGCCGTGGCCGTGTTGCCTGAAAGGGAGCCGCACAAGGATGTCTATGAAGCGACAGGCCATGTGCTGGATCTGCTGAGCCACGAGGAAATGACGCCGATTGATATTGGCCAAACGCTTGTACGGTGGGAGATCGGCCTGCTGGGCTCGCTCGGTTTTGGCCTCGACTTGTCTGCCTGTGCCGTGACGGGAGAAGTGGACAATCTGATATATGTATCCCCACGGTCGGGCAGGGCTGTCAGCCAGGAAGGGGCAGGAGAATATGCTGCGCGTTTGTTGGTATTGCCGCCTTTCCTCATGGATGGTGACCCTCAAGAGGTCACAACGGAGCAGGTGCAGGATGGTTTCCGCCTGAGTGGTCATTTCATAGAATTGATGCTACTGCAGCCGCACCAGCAGTCCCTCCCCCCGGCTAGAGAGCGTTATCTGCAACATCTTGCCGATTAGCCCAACATATTGTGTGCGCCAAGGCCCGCTAATGCTATATTCGGTGTATGAACGACTCAACACCACCACAATCTCCTGAAGGCGGTAACGTCCGGGACGTGCTGCTCGGCGAAGCGCTGAGCGAACGCTATTTGTCCTATGCCCTGTCGACCATCATGTCCCGCTCGCTGCCGGATGTGCGTGATGGGCTGAAGCCCGTGCACCGTCGGTTGTTGTTTGCCATGCGGTTGCTGCGCCTGAACCCGGATGCTGGCTACAAGAAATGCGCCCGTGTAGTTGGCGATGTCATTGGTAAATATCACCCTCATGGTGACCAGGCCGTCTATGACGCTCTGGTCCGCTTGGCGCAGGACTTTGCGGTCCGTTATCCGCTGATCGACGGGCAAGGGAATTTTGGCAATATCGACGGTGATAATGCAGCTGCCATGCGATACACAGAATCGCGTCTGACGGCGGTTGCAGAGCTGCTACTCGATGGTATTGACGAAGAAACGGTCGACTTCCGTGATACCTATGACGGTGACGACTCAGAGCCCGTCGTGCTGCCTGCGGCTTTCCCGAACCTGTTGGCGAATGGTTCAGCGGGCATTGCTGTGGGGATGGCGACAAATATCCCGCCGCACAATGTTGCAGAATTGTGTGATGCGCTCATGCATCTGAATGACAACGCCAAAGCCGAGACGGCAGACCTGCTGCAATTCCTGCCGGGGCCGGATTTCCCGACCGGCGGCGTGCTGGTGGAGAGCAAGGAGAATATTCAGGCGGCCTATGAAACGGGCCGGGGTGGTTTCCGTCTGCGGGCACGCTGGGAGACAGAAGATATTGGCCGCGGGCAATATGTCATTGTTGTCACGGAAATTCCCTATCAGGTGCAGAAGTCCAAGCTGATCGAGAAGATCGCGGACCTAATCAACAACAAGAAGTTGGGCGGCTTGCTCACTGATGTGCGGGATGAGTCGACAGAAGATGTCCGCATTGTGCTGGAGCCTCGTTCCCGCACGGTAGATGTTGCTGTGATCATGGAAAGCCTGTTCAAGTTTACTGATCTTGAAACACGCTTTTCCCTGAACCTCAATGTGCTGGATGGTGGTCGGGTACCCAAAGTCATGTCGCTCAAGGAGGTGCTGCAGGCCTTTTTGAACCACCAGATCGATGTGCTGGTGCGGCGCACGGCCTTCCGGCTGGAGAAGATCGAGCATCGCTTGGAAGTGCTTGCCGGTTACCTTGTCGTCTTCCTCAATCTGGACGAAGTCATCGCCATTATTCGTGAAGAAGATGAGCCCAAGCCAGAGCTGATGAAACGGTTCACGCTAACTGAAATTCAGGCGGATGCGATCCTGAATATGCGGTTGCGCTCTTTGCGCCGGTTGGAAGAGGAAGGCCTTAAGACGGAATTTGATGACCTGGAGGCCGAGCACGAAAAGCTGACCAAGCTGATGGGTAGCAAGGCACGGCAGAAAACCCGTGTAGGCAAGAACATCAAGGAAATGGCCAAGCAGTTCGCCCCTGACACAGCATTGGGCGCGCGCCGGACAGAGGTTGGCGAGGAGCCTGTTGAGCAGGAAATCTCGCTCGAAGCCCTGATTGAGAAAGAACCCATAACGGTTATCTGTTCCAAGATGGGCTGGATCCGCGCCATGAAGGGGCACCTCGACAAGGAGGCAGACGTCAAATTCAAGGAAGGCGATGGCCCGGGCTTTGCCTTGCATGCGCAAACAACCGACAAAATTTTATTGTTTGGCACCAATGGGCGTTTCTACACGCTGGGCTGCGACAAGTTACCGGGTGGACGTGGGCACGGTGAGCCTGTCCGCTTGATGGTTGACCTGCCCAAGGAAGAAGACATCGTCGAAATCCACCTTTATGAGCCTGGCAGCAAAATTCTTGTTGCCTCTACCGATGGCCGCGGGTTTGTAGCCGAGGCAGACAACGCCATTGCTCAGACCAAAAACGGTAAGCAGGTGCTGAACGTAAAAGGTGGCGTTAAAGCACAGGTTTGCAGGTTGGTCCCGGCAGACGGGGACGCGGTTGCCGTTGTCGGCGAGAACCGAAAGGTATTGATTTTCCCGCGCGACGAATTGCCTGAAATGGGCCGTGGCCGGGGTAATGTCTTGCAGCGCTACAAGGACGGTGGTTTGAGCGACGCCAAAATCTTCAAGCTTGAAGATGGGCTGACTTGGGCCTCTGGCGAGCGCACAAGGACGGAAACAGATGTTAGCGCCTGGCTTGGCAAACGCGCCCAGGCCGGTCGTCTTGCCCCCCGTGGCTTTGCGGCAGACAACAAGTTTTAGGAAAAATGATGGCGATTGACCCAACAGAGGCACAGGCCTCGGCACTGGCTGATACGCCCATGGATGAGCCGGTGATTTTCATCAATTGTCATCGGTACCACCCAGAGGCGATTTATCCGGCCGACTATATCAGCGAGACCAAGCCTGCCAATGTCAGTGGGAAGGAAGCTTATCACCGCTATCTTTGGTCAGTAGAGCGGGACTTTATGCCGCAGGTGGGCGGTCGGTTTTTGTTCGCAGGGCCCGTCGAATTGGTGCTGATAGGGCATGTCCAGTGGGACGAAGTGATTATCGGAGAATACCCGTCAAAACAGGAAGCCTTCCGCATGCAGACGCTGCCCGGCTATGAGGACATCAATGTCCTCCGCGCAGCCGGCCTTGCTGAGGTGATGACCTTGTCCTTCACCCAGGCGCAGATGGAGCGACTGGCCATCCCCGATGCCTGGATCAATCGTGGTTGATCAACCCTCGTAATACTGGGCAAAAAAATCGAGCCGCAGCTGGTCGATAACATTGTCGTCTTCATCCAGAATATCCAGCATCAGGTCGCTGGTGCCCTGAAAGCTGGCATAGACAATCATACCTTCTTCCGTCGCATAGGGCGTATGGATGCTGCCCGGTGGTTCGTATGAAAACGTGCCTTCAAAGTGCAGTTCCTCGCCTTCGCGGTATTCCCACAAACCGTCGAGCGTCAGCGCAACGGCTGTGCACTTGTGTTCATGTTTGGCGAACTCTGCGTGTGGGTCCTGTTTGAACAGGAAATCGACACGGTTATTGGCCGCATCCAAAGTCAAAACCTTGATGTAATTACCCGGCTGTCCATCCACTTCGCGCCAGGGTACAAGTTTGGAATTGACGTTTTCGATGGCACCATAGGCGGTGCGGGCCGTGCTGGCCAAAATACCTTTATTCATAGCGATTTATCTCCCCACGGAGAGAGATATTAATCATCCCAATAGGGTGCGCGCAATTCTCTTTTGATCACTTTTCCCAAAGCGTTTCTGGGAAATTCATCCCGTTCTTCTATCGCGCTGATCCGTTGTGTTTTGGCCAGCTGCTCATTGGCCCAGCCCAGAATGTCGTCGAGTGCGGTCGTTGCGCCCTGTTTGAGAATTACGAAGGCGAGGGGGGTCTCTCCCCACTTGTCGTGGGGGATGCCGATGACGGTGACGTCTGAGACATCTTCATGCTGCCCGACGATCTGCTCAATGTCAGCGGGGAAGACGTTGAAGCCACCGGAGATGATCATGTCTTTCTTGCGGTCGAGAATGAAGAGAAAGCCGTCTTCGTCAAACCGACCTATATCGCCCGACCGCAGGAAGGTTTTCCCCGCCCTGTCGCGCCAGACGATCTCTTCCGTTGCATCCGGTCGGTTGTGGTATTCCTTCATGATCCCGCCGCCATAGGCGACGATTTCACCGGTTTCACCAAAGGGTAGTTCATTGTCCTGATCATCAATGATACGGATATCAAAACCAATCACGGGCGTGCCGACTGAGCCCCATTTATCTTCGGCATCTTCAGGTTTGATCATTGTGGCCGAGCCTTCAGAGAAGCCGTAAAGCTCATACATACCCATGCACAGGCGTGCAATGGCCTCCTTCTTGGTGTCGACCCGCAGGGGTGAGCCCGCCGACAACATCACCTGCAGGCTGGAGACGTCGTGATCGTCAAAACCAGGGTGCTCCAGTGTGACGATATATTGTGTGGGGACCATGAAGGAGTGGGTGATCTGCTCTCTCTCAACAGTCGACAGGAAACTGACCGGGTCAAAGCTCTCCAGGATATGCAAAGTGCCGCCGGCGAACAGGACAGGCAGGGCCATCAACCAGGTGCCGTTGGAATAGAGGGCGGTTGTCACCAGGGCCTTGCTGTGTCGGGAAAAGCCCATTTCGATAACGTTGGACCACGCAAAATGCTGGCGCGCCCGATGCGTTTGCACAATGCCCTTGGGCAGGCCGGTGGTGCCAGAGCTATAGATGATATTCACCGGATCATCCATTGCGTAGATAATGCCGGGTTCCTCGGTTGATTGATTGGCCAACCAGGCGGCCATATCCTGCCAGTCGTTACCAGCCTCGCCCAAAAGGAAGCGATGCGTAGGGGTAATTTGCGGCATGTCATCCAGGATAGGGTCCAACAGATGGCGGGTGTCATCATTGGCAAACAGGCTGGTTGCGCCGGAATCCTCTATCAAACCTTTCAGCTGGTCTGACGACAGCATGGTAGACAAGGGAACCACGCAGGCTCCCGCTTTGATGATGCCGTAGAGGGCTAGCAGTATGTCGATGGAGTTCGACATAACAACGGCCACCATATCATTACGACCAATTCCCAGGCCCTTGAGGCCATTGGCGACCCGGTTCAGGCCTTCATTATACTGTTGCCATGTAATGCGCTGATCGCCGCAGACGGCGGCTTCTCTATTGGGGAAGTGGCGCGCATGAACAGACCAGACGTCCGGGATAAAGGCTTGGGAGTCATCAATGAAATGCGTCATCTGGCTTCATTCCTGGCGGTTGCGCGCTTATGATGAGGTGACTGTAACCACCACCTGGGCATAAGTCATGTCGAACCGGCAACAGCGACGCTTGCAGCAAAAGAAGCTGCGGGGCAAGGGCAGCAAGGCTGCCCAGGGCGTCGTGACGGCTGAGAATATGCAATCGGCCCTACACGCGGCGGTGCAATATCATCAGCAGGGCAAGTTCCGGCAGGCAGAGAATATTTATCGTGAAGTTCTGACGATTGATGACGCCAATGTTGATGCGCTCAACGGCATGGCCATGATTGCCTTTCAGAACCGGAAGTATAAAAAGGCCGCCAACGCCATGGAGAAAGTGGTTGAACGCGTGCCTGATAACCCCGGTTTTCGCATGAATATGGGCGCCATTTATGACGCGGATGGCCGGTTGGAAGACGCTATCAGTGCCTATCAGCAGACTATTGATTTAAAGCCGGACTATTTGGACCCCTACCACAATCTGGGTGACTTGTATTTACGGCAAGGCAAGCCGGAAGAGGCCATTGCTGTGTTTGATATCAGCATGGCTGCCAATGGGCGTGAGTTTCACGCCTTGGCTTATAAGGCCCACGCGCTGGATGATGCAGGCCGGCATGAGGAAGCACGGCGATTGTTGGATTTCGATACCTATGTGAAGGCCTGGAAATTCGACGTGCCGGAAGGCTATGCAGATATGGAGGCCTTCAACGAGGCTTTGGCCCGTCATGTCAAAACTCATCCGACCTTGCAGGCGGGCGTGATGTCGACGGAGAACGGCAAACATACCGGTGAGCTGCTGCGTGGAGACATGGGGCCCATGGCTGCTATGAAAAAGCGGATTGAAGAAGGCATTCATTGGTATCTGGAGCAATTGCCGGATGACCCGGAACACCCGGCCGTTAAATGGGCACCGCACCAGTGGAAACTGACCAGCTGGGGCGTTGTTATGCACAACAAAGGCCACGAGCGAGCGCATATTCACCCCAATGGATGGCTCAGTGGTGTGTTTTATATATCTTTGCCAGATGTGCTGAATGACCCGGATAGGCAACCGGAAGGATGGCTGGAATTTGGCCGACCGACGTCTGATCTGCATGTGCAGTCAGACCTGACCATCCGTCATTACAAGCCGGAATATGGCCAGATGTTCCTGTTCCCGTCCTATTTCTATCACGGGACCATCCCGTTCAATAGTGACCAGCGGCGCATCTGCGTCGCCTTTGATGTCGAGCCGATCTACTGAAACTCCTGGCTGATGTAATAGTCGACCCAGTCATGGAAATGTTGGACGCGGCCCTCGTCATCATTCAACCAGCAGGCGTCGAAATCGCGTGAATGCATGCCAGCCTGGATGTCGCGCAGCAGGTGCACATCCTGGTCAACGGTGATGGTCATGGTGTATTTCCCTGCAATGACATCTTCCTGGGTGAAGTCTTCGTGCTCCACACGCTCCTCGCCGGTTCTTACGTCGCGGTCTTCCGGGTTGAAGGAGATATTGGCTTCGCGAGCGGCATCTTCGGACGGGTCCACTCGGAAGGTGAACTTGTCCCAGAAGCACTTGTTCGGGTCCGTCGGATGGGGCCTTGCCCGCATCACCCAAAGTTCTTCAGTCTGGATGGCCCAGATGGTGTTGGGAAAGATGTTGTATTGAACGATGTCTGATAGTTGATCGTCTGTCAGCAGGTCATAATTGTAGCCGAACTCGGGACCTTTCTCCCGCTTGGCTTTCTGAATGTCCTTGCGAATATCAAGAACACGACCGCTATAACCTTCCGGGTCCAAGCCAAGGCGTTCCAACTGTATTTTCTGGAAATCGGGTGGCTCATGGGGGATTGGCAGGCGCGAATTAACCGTGAAGCCGTCAATCAATACTCGGTTGTGGCCGCCTTCAAACAATTCGACAACGGCTGTGGGGCAATCAAAGATCAATGCATGTTGAGGATGGATGTGCTCGACGTGGTACAACTCACCGAAATTATCGATCAGTGTTTTCCAGTTGGCATCCAGCGTCACTGTCTGGTCTACGGCAAGCGCCATGTCATCCAGCCGGAAGGGGGTAATCATGTCAGGTATGTCGCCAAGGAAATTGGTCAGGGGCGGGGTATCTTCATCCATACAGACCCAGATAATGGCCCCCAGGGATTCTATGCGGATATGTTTGAGCGACAATTTGTCGCAGGGCACGCCCTGGCTGAATCGCTCTGTGTCCGGTGCGTCCAAAAGTGTGCCGTCATGGTCATATTTCCAGCCATGATAGGGGCAGACAAAGGCGTCCAACGAACCACGATCATTCACCAGTACGCGGGCACCTCGGTGTTGGCAGACATTATACATGGCAGCCAATTCACCCTTTGATATGCGGGCGATGATGATGGATTCGCGACCCATATTGAACGTGAAGTAGTCACCGGGTTCTGCCACATCGCATGCAGGGCCCGCGACAAGCCAGGTCTAGGGCCAGATGGTTTGCCATTCACGTTCCATGAAATCGGGCGAAATGAACCGCTCTGCCGACAGCGTAGCGCGCCCTGTTGGTGCATTACTCGGCGTGTCCGAATCGTCCGGCATATAAAGCGGTGATGACATTGTATATCTCCCGTATTCCCTGTGCGGCAGATGATGCAGCAGGCTTTGCCCGGCGTAAAGGTAACAAAAAGGGCGGCCTAAACTGACCGCCCTTTTGTATTGCTATTAACTGGAAACCTAGAAGCGGTAACCCAGCTTGACGCCCCAATTCATGCCGTATGAGTCCATCCGGTCTCGGCTTTGCGGCGACGGCAGGCGGATAATGCCGTTCTCGGCAATGCGGGTGAGGTTGTATTCCTCGTCCAGCACATTGTCGACGAAGACTGAGCCGTACCAGCCGGTTTCATGCTCAACAGTGATGCCCAGATTCAGCAGCGAGAAGTCTTCCATCGGAATGGCATTGGCGATGTCTTCAAACCCGCCCCAGCGCTGCTGGAAGCTGGCGGTGAAGCCGATGCTCGTGCTGTTGCCCAGTTGAACGACATAGGTGCTCATCAGCGACAGGGTTGCCTCTGCTGCCCCAGCGACCTTGTTGCCAGAATTGATACCGCATACGCGACATTCTGGATCAAGCCAGCCAAATGCCATGCCAACGGTCCAGCCATCGGTCAGGGCTGCTGACATGTCGATTTCAACGCCGGTGGTGCGGGCGTCACCCTGGTTACCATAGAAACCGAAACGCACATCGTTAGGGTCTCGGTTGAACAGCAGCAGGTCGTCCTGCTCCAGTATATAGAGCGCAATATTCAGCCGCAGACGGTTGTCCCAAAACTCGGATTTCAAGCCGATTTCGTAATTGATCGACTTCTCTTCTTCGTAAATGATCGTTGCAGATGTTACCGGCACAGAGTTGAAGCCACCGGCCCGGAAGCCCGTATTCACGCGCGCATAGACGCTGACATCGTCATTGATGTTGTATTGCAGGCCACCGCCCGGCGAGAACCTACTCCAGCTATTGGAAAGATTTTGCGGTGCAATGTCCGGCAGCTGCTGCTGGATAATCTGCGTGAGCGGCACACCGAACAGTGGTGTTCCTTCTGGAACAACATCCCACAATTCAGGCGGGGTTGGCGGAATGATGAAGCCGGGTGCATCCGCAATGCGTTGCAGGAAGAAGTCCTTCTTGTCCCGGTTATAACGGCCACTGACAAAGATGCTCAGGTCATCCGTGATGTCATAGGTAAATTCTGCCCAGATGGACCAGGACTTTGTCACCTGGTCTGCCAGGATAGGCAACTCTGCGAACAGCGGCTGGAAGGTTGTCAGGTCTAGAGACTTGGCCCAGTCAAAGGTGACTGTGCGGTTAAAGTCCCGGTCCTCCTTGTAGAAATTGATGCCTGCAACCCAGCGGAATTGCCGGTCCGCGGGCGATGCCCAGCGCAACTCTGTGAAGAAGTAATCCGTCTTGTCATCGAAGGTGAGTTCCTGTTTGGCGGTGCCAATCAGGGCAAATTCTGTCGGGACGACTGTTACGTCACCTGTATCCGGATCAACCAACAGGATCGGTTGTAGAAAGCCGCCGACGCCAAATGGCGGATTAGGTGGTGGTGACGTGAAACCGGGGATTGGCCCTGTGCTGAAGATATGAGGCAGCGTGCCCGCTGTGCCCGCGGGAAGGCCGGAGATACCCAGGACTTCTCCTGGCCCCAAGATAAAGTCTGTGAAGTCCTGGTCACCAATAGACTCGAATTCATACTCCCTATAGGAGGCCACGAGTGTCAGGGTCCCCAGATCTTCGGTTTCATAGTTCATTTCGCCGGCGAAATAGATGTATTGAGACCGAGATTCGCTAGGTGTGTCACGCCGCAGAGTTCTCTGTGTTTCACCCAAGGGATTGAAATAACTGGGCTCGGGGAAGTAGTGCAGGCCTTCTGATGATTGTACCCGCTGACCTTCACCCGTCAGGGTGACGTCAAAATTATCTGAAGGGGTGAACTTCACAGCCAGGCGGATGCCCTTGTCTTCACCATCATCGAGATTTTCGTCGAGCGTGGCATTGCGATATTCACCACCGCCACGATGTTTCCACCAGGCTGCCATGCGAGCCGCAATTTTGCCTTCAACAATCGGCGTGTTGGCAACAAGTTCAAAACCGTATTGCTTGTCGTCCTGTAGGGATGTCTCGAAATGTCCTTCCGCTTCATCCATGACCGGCTGGTTCATATTGATGTTTACAGCGCCACCAACGGCATTTCGGCCGTAAAGCGCGCCTTGGGGACCACGCAGCACTTCGACGGAAGAAACGTCAACAAAGGAGCCAAAGTTGGTCCGAGAACCGCCGTAATACATGCCATCTCGGTAAAGGCCGAAGCCGGGTTCTGAAAGTTCATCAGGCGCACCTTGTACGCCGCGCAGGACCAGTGTTTGGTTGTCGCCAAAGTTACCAGCCTGGAAGCTGGCACCTGGAATCATCAGTACAAAGTCCTGAAATGTCTCAAGCCGCGCATTGCGAATCGTTTCTTCGTTCATCGCTGTTACAGCAACCGGCGTTGTCTGCAGATTCTCTTCAACCTTGCGGGCTGTGACTGTTACGACATCCAGGCTTGGTGATGCCGACTGCGCTACCGCGCCAATAGAAACAGATGCACCAATAAGGGCTAGAATGGCTGTACGCATAATGATCTCCCTTCAAATCCGCAGCAGAAACCTGTACAGAATCTTCGCTGCGACTGCGTTCCCCCACGCACAAAACATAATATTATTATGTTTTGATATCAGAAACTTAGCAGATGCAGGCACCGTGCAGCAAGTGGCTAGAAACCGGGATTTTCTGCTACAGGCCGGCACAGTTAGATTTGCAAAATACAGGCGTGTTGCCAAATACTGATATTATCGTCAGGATTGTCTACGAGTTTGACCTTCATCGCGATTCACGTGTGTGAAGGTCTTCACAGTGATCGGGAGGAGTTAACAGTATGAAGAAACTATTGGCCGTGATGGCCGTGATCATGGCGGGCGTTTATGCAGCACCTGCGCAGGCGGCAGACCCTGACGAAGCGATCAAATACCGCAAATATGTTATGGGAACCGTTGGTGACCATACGCAGGCTTTCTTTGCCATTTTGCAGGGCAAGGTGCCTCACACTGGTGAGTTGGCTTATCACGCACGCGCACTTGCCGAAGCGGCTAAACGTACCAAGGCTGCTTTTGAGCAGAATACGGCCGGGCAGGGTAATGAGCCGACCACGACGCTGGATTCAGCATGGGATGGCCCGCAGTTTCAGGCTGGCCTGGATAAGATGATTGACGCAACAGAATCCATGGCGGTCGCCGTAGAAACGGGTGATATGGCCTCAGTCGGCGCTATTGCTGGCACGTTGGGCTGCAAAGGGTGCCACGACAATTACCGCTCCAAATAGGGTTTGGATTGCCCATTTGTCAGGCGTAGGTGACGGTTAACCAAATCGCTGCAGACGAAAGACAAAGAATAATAAAGGCGCGCCAGCTGGGCTCAAAGATGAGGCCGTCTGGCGTGTCTTTTTTTGTGCGTCCGGTCACCATAGGGCCGATGATATTGTCGCGCCGGACGCCCTCATAGAACAGCACGGCGCCGATATGCAGGATCAGCAATATCGTCAGGATATCGAATAGTGTGTCGTGCAGGCCTGCCAGTTCCAGGGACAAGTCTTTGGAGATCAGGTGCTTCAAGGGGCCTTCAAGGCCAAAGGTGTCTTCCTGTGCCAACAGACCGGTGATGGGTTGTACGAGCAAGACGCCTATCATCGCCACAACAGAAAGAGCGCCTAAAGGATTGTGCCCTGTCGTTGCGGGGTCAGACGGGCCTTTCATATAGGCGATGATGGCCCCTGGGCCCTTAACAAAATGGCTGAATCGAGACGTTGTGCTGCCCACCAACCCCCATATCAACCGGAAGATGATCAGCGACAGCAGAGATGTACCTGCCCAGGTATGAATTTCGAATAGGGTGGGGCCGTCTTGTGGGCCAAAGGTAAAGACATGCATGTTTTCTGCTGTGTACCAGCACACGGCTACCAGAATGATGATTGCCAGATGAAATAGTCGCGTTGGTAGGTCCCAAAGCCTGCTCGACTTTGTTGATTCCGTGGTGTTCATTCTTCAATCTCATTCAGTGTTCTGCGGATGGCAGCATGCCATTCGGTCATCAGCGTGGCGCCTTCATCGTCGCTCATAGTGGGGGTGAAGTGGCTGTCTGCAGACCACTTGGCGGCAATATCATCTAGGTTTTGCCATATGCCCGCGCCCAATCCCGCCAGAAGAGCCGCACCCAAGGCTGTTGTTTCGGTATAGGCGGGCCGGGTAACGGGTGTCCGGGTAACATCTGAGAGGAAATGCATGAGCCAATTATTGTTGGCCATGCCGCCATCAACCCGAATTTCACTGATGCCGCCCGTCCAGTCTCTGCCCAAAGCATCGAGAAGATCGACAGTCTGGTACGCTGCAGACTCAATAGTAGCGCGCACAATGTGGGCTTTGCCGGTATCGCGGGTGAGACCGTAAAGAGCACCGCGGGCTTCAGGGGCCCACCACGGGGCACCAAGGCCGGTGAACGCGGGAACGAGGTAAACGCCGCCGTTATCCTCAAGGCTTGCGCTGATTTCTTCTGTTTCCTCTGATGCGCTGATGATCCCCAATTCGTCGCGTAGCCATTGCACTGCTGCGCCGGCGACAAAAATGCTGCCTTCAAGGGCATAGGTTGGCTCACCATTGAGACGCCATGCTGTCGTCGTCAACAATCTGTTCTGGGACATGACGGGTTGGTCACCCGTGTTTAGCAAGGCAAAACAGCCGGTACCATAGGTGCTTTTGAGCATGCCCGGCTTGAAGCAGGCCTGCCCAAATGTTGCGGCCTGCTGGTCGCCGACCATACCCCAAATGGGAATAGGGTCCCCAAAAAGCTCTGTCGTGCCGAAATGGGCGCAATTGTCTTCTACGGATGGCAGAAGAGAAGAGGGGATGTTGAACAGGTCCAACAGGTCTTCATCCCATTGCTGGCTATGTAGGTTAAACAAAGCCGTTCTCGATGCATTGGAGGCATCAGTTTTGTGCTCGCCGTCCGTCAAGTTCCAGAGTAACCAGGTGTCGATGGTGCCAAAGGCCAACTTTCCAGCATCTGCTGCAGCACGGGCGCCTTCGATGTTGTCGAGTATCCACGCAATTTTTGTTGCTGAGAAATAGGGGTCTAACAACAGCCCGGTCTTTTGCGCAACGGCTGCCTCATGCCATTCGTCCTTAAGCGCCTGGCAAGCGTCGGCTGTGCGCCGGTCCTGCCAGACAATGGCATTGTGGATGGGTTTGCCCGTCTCCCGGTCCCAGATTACTGTTGTTTCGCGCTGATTGGTAATGCCGGCGGCGATGATCGAATAACCTTGAGCCCGGGCATCACCCAAAGCCCGGTCTACGACATGGTGCGTGTCACGCCATATTTCTTCTGCGTCGTGTTCAACCCATCCATCTGCGGGGAAGTGCTGCGTCAGTTCCTTTTGCGCGATGGAAATTGGTCTCGCCTGTTGGTCAAAAACAATGGCGCGCGACGATGTCGTGCCCTGATCAATCGCGAGAGATGCAGGTTTACGTGTCATGCCGGAACTATGCATGGGAAAGTTCGAATTGCCAATTCTTTGCCATTTATTCAGCGCCTGCTGGACCGTGGCGCCGAAGCGCTGCTAGAGTTCCAATATGAGAATTTCTATTGCCTATTTTCGCCAGAATGTTCTGTCGGTGATGATGCCGCTGACGATGATCCTCAGCCTGTTGCCGAGGGTGGAGGCAGCGGCACAGGATGACATTGACCTGATATTGCAGGGTATGCACCCTGATCATACCTATGGCTACGTGCCTGATAACCCCATTCCATTGGGTGGCACGCTGGGCTCTGTTCAAGATCGCATTCGAGCCTATGTCGCGCTTTTGTCGCTTCCGGATGGATCGGCCGTCATGGCTCGGCATATCGCTCCCTGTTGTGGTGAAGGGATCGCGATCGCTTCGGTTGGGGCAGCCGATGAACGCCCATACCAGCTCTACTTCGCCGGTCGCGATATGGGGTAGCCTTATATTCCCCGTGGGCTTTCCGGTAGCCGTTCAGAAGATGGTCGCATCGCCCTGTTGGATGCCGATGACTATATGCGTCAGGGGTTGGACGCCGCCGCTATCGGCGTGTTACAGACTCATGCGGACCTGGGTGATATGCGTGCTTTGAACGCGCTGGCCAGAATTCGTCTTCAGCGGCGGCAATATGACCAGGCACTGGCACTCTATGAACGGGCTGCAAAGACGGGCCATGCAGATTCCCAGGCCGTGCTGGCAAGCCTGTATGAACAAGGCCGTGCCACCGAGATTAATGCCGATGAAATGTGGTATTGGCTGCGCGAGGCAGCGGCAAGCGGCCATATTGGTGCCAGGATGAATATGGCGCTCTATTTGCTTGAGGACGGACAGTCCCGGGAAGACCAGGTGGCCGGGGCCTGAATGTTGTTACTGGCGGCAGAGGCAGGAAGTCGTGAAGCGCAGGCGGCCTACGGTCTTATGCTGTATGAAGGCCGCACCTTGTTGCAGGACAGGTTGTGGGGTCTTTTCTGGCTGTCCTTGGCCGGGCAGGGGGGCACATGCGGGCACAGTCTCTGTTTCGAAAGCTGTCTGACACATTGGATACCAATATGATCCAGCGCATCGCCGAGATGAAAGAAGAGTGGCAGCAGCGTGCTGCGCCTTCCCCGGCGCTGCAGATTAGTGATGTACCTGAACTTAGTGGTCTGATGCCGCGTTAGCGGAGGACGACGGTTTTATTGTCGTTTGGCAGGATTCTGTGCTCTGCATGCCAGCGAATGGCACGGTTGAAGACGACCGACTCAATATCGCGACCAATCAGAACAAAGTCTTCACCCGTCTGGGTGTGATCGACGCGCTCGACTGATTGTTCGATAATCGGCCCCTCATCCAACTCATTGGTTACGTAATGTGCGGTTGCGCCGATAATCTTCACACCGCGCGCATGGGCCTGTTGATAGGGGCGTGCGCCTTTGAAGCTGGGCAGGAAGGAGTGATGGATGTTGATGGTTCGCCAGGCCAGTGTCTCGCAGAATTCCGAGGTCAGAATCTGCATGTAACGGGCCAGGGCAACCAGGCCGACGTCCAGTTCATCGATCAATGCCTCTACCTGGAGTTCCTGCTCTCGCTTGGTATCCGGCGTAATGGGCAGGTGGTAATAGGGAATTTCATGCCATTCGACCAATGACCGCATATCGTCATGATTGGAGACAACGCCAACAATATCGATCGGCATGGGTGACGTTTTGAATGAATGGAGCAGGCTGTTCAGGCAGTGGCCGAACTTGCTGACCATGACCAATACCCGTGTTGGCACTGATGCCCGGTAAAAGTTGTAGGTCATGTTGAACCGGTCCGCCAAAGGCTGGAACGCTTCCTCCAAATTTTCAAATGCGGGCAGGAGCGGACCGCCGGCATGGAACTCGGCGCGGATAAAGGAACGTTCCGTATCCGGGTCTGCATAGTGAGACAGCTCGGTAATGAAGCCGTCCCGATCTGCCAGAAAACCGGTAACAGCGGCCACGATACCGGTGGCATCTGGGCAGAACAGGGTCAGGATGATGTTTTCTTCTTCTTTTCCTGAGGCAATCATCAGGTGATTTCCTTTGCCGTTTGAGTCAGCCAGCGCCAAAGATCCATGGCAAATGAGCGGCCGACATAGAGGTCGAATTGGTCAGACTGTTTTCGTCGGTAGATATAGACGGGTATACGCGCGATCTGTGTAGCGCAAAACTGTCCAGACTGAAATTGATTTGGATGCAGGTCTTCATTGCACCCTCGGGCCAGCAGCTCTCTGGCCCCGCGACCTTCCAACTGCAATATGGCCCAAGCGCTTGTTGCGGGTGAAAGAGCCATGTCCTGCCCTTCCAATGCTACAGCAAGGTCACGGGTAAGGCTTTCACGACCTTTATAGCTTACGACCCAACTGTCTTCGTTGACCAACAGGCAGCTGGGGTCGTCTTCAGTGAATGGTTTATCCTGGTTGGGTAAAGCGCAACCCAAAACAGCTGCCGCGCGGTTCAGGAAATCGCCAGTAGCGTGGCTTTGTAACAGAATGAGATGGCGCCCGTCACATTCCGACAACGAGAGTTTGTCGTTCTTGAAGAGAAGAACAGACTCGTCATTTCCGGCACGAAGGCTGTGGAGCGGGCTCTTGAAAATATCAGCCATGTCGCCTCCGCTCATTCGGGTCGAAAATGGTGGGGCGTACCACATGAAGGCTGACCGTGCCAGCTTCTGTCTCGAACAGGCTTGTCTCGCCAATGCGGTCATGGCCATTTTCCAACAAGGCCAGGGTAATGCGCTGGCGCAGGGCAACACTCATGAAGCTTGTCAGAATAAAGCCCTCACTGCTGCTGTGTTGAGCCTCGTCATCATTCGACTGACGCAGTACACCGCGCAACGGTAGGTGGTCTTCGGGGTTTTCACTCTTCAGGGCGACCAACTGGAGATGCGCCCCATTGCTGCGCCGACCCAGCGCCTTTTTGCCAACAAAATTAGCCGATTTGATGTTACGCGGCCTGTGAACCGAAATATCTGCAGGGCTGAGAGCCTCATCGGGAATAGTGCTCAGGTCCAGACGACCTTTTTCTGCTGCTAGTCGCGTTAGGGCTTCTTCACCCAAGGGCCGAAGGTCAAATTTGCGACCTGTGTCCAAAATTTTGTTCCACAGATAGCTGGCGGCATCTGCAGGCACGTGCAGTTCAAATGTTGGCTCGCCTGTATAGGCCGTCCGGACAATTGTCGCAGGAATGTTTTCAATAGTACCCGAAGTCGCCGCAAGATGTGGCAGGGCCGCTGTTGACAGATCTATATCCTTTTTAAGTTCCAGCAGAACCTGGCGCGCCCGTGGTCCGGTTACCATCAACACGGCCATCTGCTCCGCCAGGTTGCTGATAAAGAGCGGTGAAGTTTCAAATTCCTCTCGCTGCCAATTTTGCAGCCAGCTGCAGATTTCTGCGCTCATGCCAGGCGATGTGAACAGATGGAAGTGGTCATGTGCCAACCGCACTAGAACACCGTGGTCAAGGATACGGCCGCTTTCATCCAGAACCATTGTGTATCGGGCGTGCTGTTCTGCCATGTCCTTCACAGGTGACGTCAGCATATATTCCAGAAAACGGGCCGCTTCTTTGCCTCTGATACCAACCTTGCCGATGGCGCTCAGGTCGCTAATCGCCGCAGTGTTGCGCGCCGCCTGCATTTCTTTTGCTACTGCTTCCTCATGGCTTGTCTCGGCCGATGGATAAAGCGCAGGGCGCAACCATTGCCGTGTGAGTCGGAAAGCAGCCCCCCGTTCGACCTGCAGGTCATGTGTTGGTAACAGCCTGCGGGGCGCAGTAAATTCCCGGTTCATGCGTGTCATGACCTGGTCAAACGATACGCTTGCAGGCTTCGGCGCCTTCAGGTCAGCGGCAATGGCTGTATCAAGCGCATCAGTGTCTTTTTCCAGCTGCTTGTAGAGACCTTGCAGGTTGGTATCAGGCTGGCTCGTTAGCCAGACAGCTGCACGGTTTTGTCGACTATCCGATGAATAAGGGTAGGGCGCGGGTGCAGTGGTTTCCCTAGGGGCCTCCTGGGTTTGAAAACTGTCAGGAACGTCTTCAATACCTGATCCTGCCCGCCAACCTCGCGCCAGGGCGTCGTAGAGCGACCCCGTTCCTGCAGCACCTCCGACAATATGATCTACCGCGTCCCTGCCGCAGTGATCGACAAATTGCAGGCGTGGCGACCAGCCACCTGATACAGCAACAAGGTCGCAAGCGAGTTCTACGGAATCACTGCGCCGCGAAGCCTCGACGGAAGTAATATCAAGTGCGGCAACGGTGTTTTGCTGTTCAATGACTTTCTCGACTTTATACCCACCCACAATATCGATGCCACGATCAATGGCAGGTTTGACTGTGCTTGACGCCAGTGCTGACCGGCAATCAACCACCGCAGATACATTGAAGCCTATATCATGCAACAAGCACGCTTGGTCATAGCCGCCGTCATTGTTCGTGACGACGACAGTTCGTGCGTCGGGGAAGTCGATACCGAACTGGCAGTAAAGATGGGCCAGCGAAGAGGCCTGCCACACGCCAGGTGTGTCATTGCCAGCAAAGGGCAACAGCCGTTCACGGGCACCTGTCGCCACAATAATTTCCCCGGCATTGATTTTGCGGAGGAGAAAACGGTGTCCGCTTGCAATGTCAGTGGGTTGGGTACTGGGGTTCTCATCCGGTAATCGGCTGAGGACAATCACACGGTTTTGCTCATCAATGCCAACCGTATGGCTGCGGGTCAAAAAGCTGATATCTTTTGCGGTGGCCAACCTGGTGATGGTTTTTTCGCACCAGTCTTTGCCGCTTTGTCCGCCGATTTTTGCGTTTGTCGACAGTAGTGTCCCACCCAGATGCATTGCCGTGTCGAGAACGATGGCCCGCTTTCCGGATTGTTCGGCCCCCAGGGCAGCTGACAAGCCTGCGGGCCCGCCACCGATGACGAGAACATCGCAATGTTGCACAATGACCTGGCTGTCTGCTGTTGGCGTTGCCCATTCATGTCGAAGGATAGAGGTGGGCGGCCTCTTGATCTCTCTGCCTCGAATTCGGTCGATAAGGCCCAGTGGTGGCCAGGGGGCAATGCTTTCAGCCTGCAATCCCTCATAGAGTTCCTGTTCTGTGACGTGGACAATGCGCTCGCCGGCGTCTTCATGCAGGCGGACATAGGCCTGTGTGTCGTCTTCACCGATGCCATTGATAGCGCGGGGGCGATTGCTGCTCAGGGACCCGCCGGTGATCTGGATGCCATTGGCTAGAAGAGCTGAAGCAAGCGTGTCGCCAACAAATCCCAAACAGGGTTTGCCGTTGAAGCTGAACGACAGCGGATGGGCGCGGTCTATGACACCGCGTGTGGGATGTCTTGCGGTCAACTCAGCCATCTTCAGGCAACTCTTGGGGTCATGGGCTCAGTCGTGGTCTCGACAATGAAGCAGTCGTGTTCTATCTAGGGTTCCAACGAATGAACTCTATCTTAAGTGGGCGGGGTTGTCCTGACCTGCTTTCAACTTTTTGACACAAACGAGGAAGTAATGTCAGATGTAGTATCATGGAAGACTGAAGGCGATATTGGCATCATCACGATCAACAGCCCGCCGGTTAACGCCTTGTCAGCAGGGGTTCGCCAGGGCCTGTGGGACGGTATGGAAGCGCTGGTCGCCGATGACGCCGCCAAAGCCATTTTGGTGATTTGTGAAGGTCGCACTTTCATTGCAGGCGCCGACATCACGGAATTCGGCAAGCCGCCAAGTGGTGCACCGTTGCGCGACGTACAAACGGCGATGGAAGAATCACCCAAACCGGTGATTGCCGCTATTCATGGCACCGCCCTTGGTGGTGGCCTGGAAACCGCATTGGCCTGCCACTACCGCTGTGCGATCCCTTCTGCCAAGGTGGGGCTGCCGGAAGTCAAGCTGGGTTTGCTGCCCGGTGCCGGCGGTACGCAGCGCTTGCCCCGGATTATTGGCCCGAAACGCGCGCTCGATATGATCATCGACGGTAACCCCATTTCTGCCAATGAGGCCTTGGAACTGGGTGTTGTTGACCATGTCATCGATGGTGATCTGAAAGAAGGCGCGCTGGCCTATGCACAGAAGCTGGTCGACGAAAATGCGCCAGCTATTTGCGTCAGCGCCAATGATGTTGATGCGTCTGAACTAAGCGATACGTTCTTCGACGACTACCGCAAGTCTATTGCCCGCAAAACACGTGGTTTCCCGGCACCGGAAAAGATCATCCAGTGTATTGAAGCCGCGGTGAACCTGCCATTCGACGAAGGCATGGTTGTTGAAGGCAAAGGCATTGGTGAGTTGATGCAGGGCACTGAGTCCCAGGCACTGCGCTACATGTTCTTCTCTGAGCGTGAAGTGGCCAAGCTGCCGGACGTGCCCAAGGACACCCCGCTGCGTGACATCAATACTGCAGCTGTCCTGGGCGCTGGCACCATGGGTGGTGGTATTGCCATGAACTTCGCCAATGCAGGCATTCCCGTCACCATTGTGGAAATGACCCAGGAAGCGCTGGATCGTGGCCTTGGCATTATCGAAAAGAACTACCGCAATACCCAGAAGAAGGGACGCATCACCGAAGATGATGTGAACACCCGTATAGGGTTGATCACCGGTACGCTGTCTTATGACGACATCGCGGATGCAGACATCGTTATTGAAGCTGTGTTTGAAAATATGGACATCAAGAAGGAAGTGTTCACCAAGCTTGATGGCATCATGAAACAGGGTGCGATCTTGGCAACCAACACGTCCTATCTCGATATTAACGAGATCGCCCAGTGCACGAGCCGCCCCGGTGACGTGATTGGCCTGCATTTCTTCAGTCCGGCCAATGTCATGCGGCTGCTGGAAGTGGTGCGTGGCGCTGAAACCGCCAAGGATGTGTTGGCAACCTGCATGAATATGGCCAAGCGTATTGGCAAGCTGGGCGTTGTGGCTGGCGTTTGCCACGGCTTTATCGGCAACCGCATGCTGTCCCGCTATTCAACAGCGGCGCAGCGCCTGATGTTTGAAGGCGCAACCCCCAAGCAGGTTGATGACGCGATCTACAATTTCGGTATGCCCATGGGCCCGTTCACCATGGGTGACCTGGCTGGTCTGGATGTTGGATGGCGCGCCCGCCAGGACAACCCGGACCTGTTCCCGATCGACGAAAGCCTGCCCAAGATTGTCGACAAGCTGGTGGAGCAGGAACGCTTCGGTCAGAAGACTGGCAAGGGTTATTACATCTATGACCCTGAAACGCGGGAAAAGATTGCTGACCCCGACGTCGAAGCCATGATCAAGGAAGAATCCACCGCTGCTGGCATTGAACAGCGTGATGTGGCGGACGAAGAAATCGTCCAGATGGCGATTTTTGCCGCGATCAATGAGGGCGCGCGCGTGCTGGAAGAAGGCATTGCTTACCGTCCATGTGACATCGATATGATCTGGATTAATGGCTATGGCTTCCCGTCTTACCGGGGTGGCCCAATGTTCTATGCTGACCTGATCGGTGTCGACAAGGTTCACGCCGCTGTTGAAAGCTATCGCCAGAAATACGGTGATACGAACTGGAAATATTCCCGCCTGCTCGAAAACATCGCCAAGGCGGGTGGCAAGTTCGCCAACTGGCAGGACTATATGTAGTTGGCAATTGGCCGATCAAATTGCTGGAAGGGCGGGGATTTCCCCGCCCTTTCTTTTTGTGGATTTACGCTCGTAAAGAGCGGGTGGAGTCTCCATATTGAACTTGATGGAAGCGATCAAAACAGATATCTGCGTCATTGGCGCGGGGTCCGGCGGTCTGTCTGTCGCCGCAGGGGCATCCCAGATGGGTGCCGATGTTGTTCTCATTGAACAGGGTGAAATGGGCGGTGATTGCCTGAATTATGGCTGCGTACCCTCCAAGGCCTTATTGGCTGCTGCGGAATCGGTTCAAGCCGCCCGTGATGCCGGGAGGTTTGGGGTTCATATGGCGGAACCCGTCATCGACTTTGGCCAGGTGCACCAACATGTGCGCGATGTCATTGACGGTATTGCGCCGCACGATAGCCAGGAACGGTTTGAAGGGTTGGGCGTCAATGTCATTCGTGCTTCAGCCTCTTTCACCGAGCCAAAAACGGTAGCGGCTGGTGATTATGAAATCACGGCCAAGCGCTTTGTTGTTGCTACGGGGTCTTCGGCCGCTGTACCGCCGATACCCGGCTTGGCGGAAGTGCCATTTCTGACCAATGAAACGATTTTCTCGGTCCATGAAAAACCCGAGCATCTTATCATCATTGGGGGTGGGCCCATTGGCTGTGAGATGGCGCAGGCGCATCGACGGTTGGGCTGTAAGGTGACCTTGCTGGAATTGTTCACCATGATGCCAAAGGACGACCCGGAGCTTGTCGATGTGGTTCGTCAGCGACTGATAGCTGAAGGTATTGATGTTCGTGAAGGGATCGGCGTCGAGGCTGTCGAAGGGCAGGGGACAGCTTTACGCGTTGTAACATCGGATGGGGCCATTGACGGCAGTCATGTTCTTGTTGCTGCTGGTCGCAAGCCCAATACGGAAAGCCTCGGCCTGGCCGCTGCAGGCGTGGAGACAGAGCGTGGTGCTATTCAGGTCGATGCGCGGTTGCGTACCAACAAGAAACATATTTTTGCCATTGGTGATGTCACCGGCGGCTATCAATTCACCCATCAGGCCGGCTATCACGCTGGTGTAGTTGTACGAAATATATTGTTTCGGGTGCCCGCCAAGGTCGATGACAGCTCTATCCCCTGGGTGTCCTATACGGAGCCGGAACTGGCCCATGTCGGGCTTAGCGAGGAACAACTCATGCAACAGGATGCCAAAGGCACCGTGTTGCGATCAGACTTCGCCGGGAATGACCGGGCTCGTGCCGCGGGGCAGGGCGAAGGCTTGCTCAAGGTAATGGTTGACCGGAAGGGCAAAATCCGTGGCGCCTCTATGGTGGGGCCACATGCCGGTGAGGTGATCCAGCCCTGGATATTGGCGATCAGCCAGGGGTTGCATATTCGGGCGATGACCGGCTATCGCGCGCCATACCCCACATTGGGGGAGATCAACAAAGCCGCTGCCAGTAGTTTCTACACACCCACGCTCTATTCTTCACGCACACAACGGCTTGTGCGCTGGCTCATGAAGCTGCCATAAATCACACATATATCCGCAACACCAAGTAAGAGATTTTTCCATGGATCAGGCGTCACCGCAGATCATCCGGCTTGAGGACTATCAGTCATTCCCGTTCAGCATCGACAAGGTCGATCTTCACTTCGCACTGGGCGAAGAAGAAACCCTGGTGACATCTACCATGGCGTTGAAGCGCTTGGTCGATGAAGCGCCTTTAAAGCTGCATGGCGAAGATCTGGAGCTGGTGTCTGTCACTTGTGATGGCGCAGACATTACAGCCCGGGTGACGGAGACCGAAGAAGGTATCGAGGTTACGGGCTTGGGTGCGAACGCGATGCTTGAGATTGTGACACGTATCAAACCGCAGGAAAATACGCAGCTTTCCGGTCTTTATAAGTCCAGCGGTAACTTCTGCACCCAATGTGAGGCAGAAGGCTTCCGCCGTATTACCTACTATCCTGACCGACCGGATGTGTTGTCCGTCTTCACCACCACGATTGAGGCGGACAAGGCGCTGTATCCGGTCTTGTTGTCGAACGGCAATCTGGTCAAGACCACCGAGTACAATGACGGCTCCCACAAGGCGGTGTGGGAAGACCCGTTCCCCAAGCCAGCCTATCTTTTTGCGCTGGTCGCTGGCGATTTGGCCCATATTGAAGACCATTTCACCACCTGTTCAGGCCGGGATGTCACCCTGCGCATCTATACCGTGCCCGAAGACGGCGACAAATGTGACCACGCGATGGATTCCCTCAAGCGGTCCATGGCGTGGGATGAAGAGGTGTTCGGGCTGGAATACGACCTCGATATCTACAACATCGTGGCTGTCAGCGACTTCAACATGGGCGCGATGGAGAACAAGAGCCTCAACGTCTTCAACACATCCTGCGTGCTGGCGACGCCGGAGACGGCGACGGACGTCAACTTCGGGGCTGTCGAAGGCGTGATCGCTCATGAATACTTCCACAACTGGACGGGCAATCGCATTACCTGCCGTGACTGGTTCCAACTATCGCTCAAGGAAGGCCTGACAGTCTTCCGAGACCAGCAATTCTCGGCCGATATGGGCTCTGCCGCCGTACAGCGTATTGAAGATGTACGCATGTTGCGGGCCCGCCAGTTCCCGGAAGATGCCGGGCCACAGGCGCATCCCATTCGCCCGGACAGCTATATGGAAATTAACAATTTCTATACGGCCACGATCTATGAAAAGGGCGCCGAGGTGATCCGCATGATCCACACCCTTTTGGGCGCAGAAGGCTTCCGCAATGGTATGGATTTATATGTGGAGCGCCATGATGGGACCGCTGCCACTTGCGACGATTTTGTTGCTACCATGGCCGATGCCTCTGGCGTTGATCTTGCCCAGTTCAAAAGCTGGTACCATCAGGCAGGCACGCCGAAATTGACCGTGCGCGGCGACTATAATGCCGAACAGCAGACTTACACGCTGACCGTTACGCAGGAAACGGCGCCAACGCCCGGCCAGCCCATCAAGGTCCCGTTGCATATTCCGTTGGCCATGGGCCTGCTGGGGTCAGACGGCCAAGATTTGCCTCTGATCCTTGAAGGGGAGAACGAAGGCCCCACCAGTCGCGTACTAGACGTTACTGCTGCAGAACAGAGCTTTACCTTTACCCAGGTGGCGGAAAAGCCAGTGCCCTCTCTGCTGCGCGGTTTTTCGGCCCCCGTTACGCTGGACGCCGACTATAGCCGAGAAGACCTGGCATTCCTGCTGGCCCATGATTCCGACTCCTTCAGTCGTTGGGAAGCCGGGCAAATCCTGGCAACGGACATGATGTTGGACATGGTCGCAAAGCGTGCCAGAGGCGAAGCCTATGAGATTGACCCACTTTTCGTGGGTGCCGTGCGCAAGGTGCTCGAAGACAGTGCTGGAGATAAATCATTTGCTGCGTTGGCGGTTTCTTTGCCCGGCCAAGCCTATCTGGCTCAGCAGATGGACGTGGTGGATGTAGACGGAATTTCCGGCATACACGGCTATGTTCGATCAGAATTGGCCAGCCAGTTAGAAAGCCTGTTATGGCAGATCGTGCACGACAACACGGATGGTGGTGCCTTCCGGTTCGAAACAGAAGCTGTCGGTCAGCGCAGCCTGAGAAACTTTGCCCTGGGCCTTCTGGTGCATGCAGGGAATACCCAGGCAGTCGCCACCTGTGCGGATCAAGCCGCCAGTGCCAATAATATGACCGACGAATTCGCAGCCCTTGCCATGCTGAGCCACAAGGGTGGCGCCGAGGCTGAAGCCGCCCTGACGACCTTCTATGACAAGTGGAAGGCCAACGCGCTGGTGGTCGACAAGTGGTTCATGGTGCAGGCTATTTCTGAGCACCCGGGCACGGTAGCAAATGTACAGACGCTGCAGGCGCATGAAGCATTCTCCCTGCGGAATCCCAACAAGGTTCGGGCGCTCATTGGCGCCTTCAGTCAGTCTAATCCGGTCCAGTTCCATGCGGCGGATGGATCAGGCTATAAGTTGCTGGCAGATGCCATCTTGGCTCTGGATGAAATTAACCCGCAGGTCGCGGCGCGTCTGACGGGTGGCTTCAACCAGTGGCGCAGATATGATGATGCGCGGCAAGACTTGATGAAGGCAGAATTAGGCCGGCTGGTTGCCAAGGATGGTTTGTCCAAGGACGTTTTCGAGATCGCGTCGAAGAGCCTGGGTTAAGCCGAAGGGGCTAAAGAGGATGGATAGTCTTCTGTCTGCAGGGCGTTGAGTGCGGCGGACAGCGCCCTGATGCAGCCTGTTTTTCAACAGGTGATGCTTCGGGCTCATTTTCGGCGAGCCAAGCGTATATGTTGAAGCCCGGCAATGCTTGCGCTTCACCAGGCG